>Ga0209347_1000133_pt1 | contig 211392 bp, 179 predicted proteins | sample AutmiccommuBRH23_FD_187382 | JGI IMG/M metagenome (GOLD analysis project Ga0209347, IMG submission 187382) | Deep subsurface microbial communities from Mt. Terri, Switzerland - Autotrophic microbial communities BRH/23 (SPAdes) (version 2) | ecosystem: Environmental > Aquatic > Deep subsurface... | reverse complement strand
TGTAGAACAAGAATAGCTTCTTGTGCCAACTTTGCATCAACGAATAGAGCTTGTTTACGAGCTTCAGGCAAAAGATGGGCATATGAATTATTAGAAGAGGATGTAGATTCAAAATTTTGTAAGTAAGATTATGGCAACAAATACATTAGTAGATAAAATTTGGAAATTTTGTGATACACTTAGAGACGATGGTCTAGGATATACCGATTATCTGGAACAGTTAACCTACCTTCTTTTTCTTAAAATGGCAGATGAAAATCAGCAAGAGTTTAACTTGCCAAATATTTGTTGTTGGAAAGAACTTCAAGAATTAGAAAAAGGTGATTTGATGACACAATATGAATCAATCTTGAAAACTTTGGCTAATTCGGGAGGGATGCTTGAGAAAATATTCGCAAGTGCTCAAAATAAAATTCATGATTCTTTCAAGTTAAAGAAATTAATAAATTTAATATCAGACGAAAACTGGACTTCCACCGAATACGATATTAAAGGAGAAATTTACGAGTCTCTACTACAGAAAAATGCTGAAAGTAGTGGTGCGGGTCAATATTTTACGCCAAGACCAGTAATAGCTGCAATGGTAGAATGTATTCAACCTGAACCTAAAGAAACTATTGCAGACCCTGCATGTGGAACTGGCGGTTTTTTTCTTGGTGCGGTGAATTATTTAAATCAAAAAAGCTTAACAGCCTCTGAGGCAAACTTTCTTAAGTTTGATACTTTTCACGGCTGGGAAATTGAAAAATCAACAGCACGCTTATGTTTGATGAATTTGTTTCTCCACGGAATTGGCGACCTGATTAAAACACCAGATATTGAAGTTACAGACAGTTTAAAGCGCGGTGAAAAAGGTGAAGTAGAAACATCTGAAAAGGTTGATATTATTTTAGCGAATCCACCCTTTGGAGTGAGTAGTAGTGATATTCCAACTCCTGATAAAAAACAATCAGAGAAAGAAGGTTATTTTCTTCGTAAAGACTTTTGGGTTACGACAAGCAATAAACAATTGGCGTTTTTACAGCATATTGTAACAATGCTTAACAAAAACGGACGTGCTGCCGTCGTGCTTCCTGACAATGTTTTATTTGAAGGTGGTGCTGGAGAAACAATCCGTAAAAAACTTTTGGAACAAACAGATTTGCATACAATTCTAAGACTTCCTACAGGAATATTTTATGCACAAGGAGTAAAAGCAAATGTTTTATTCTTTGAGAAAACGACAAAACAAAGGACACCTGTAACAAAAGAAGTTTGGTATTATGATTACCGAACAAATATTAGACACACACCAAAGAAAAATCCACTTCGCGTTGAGCATCTAAAAGAGTTTGTAGAATATTACCAAGCTGATGACAGGACAAAACGTAAGGAAACCTGGAGTGACAAAAATGAAGATGGTCGTTGGAGAAAATACGATTACAAAGATTTAATCGCCAGAGACAAAACAAACCTTGATATTTTCTGGCTAAAAGATGATAAGCTAATTGATTTGGAAAATCTCCCTGAGCCGGAAGTATTATTGGACGAGATTATTGATAACATTGAAAGTGCATTAGCGAGCTTTAAAACGATAAAAGAAAATTTGGAATAGAGGACCAATAACCTAAACTGATGAATGATTTCTTATACGATAGTATTTTCAATATCGATTGTGATTTACTGGTTATTCCAATTTCAACAGAAGGGACTATTTCTATTTCTTTTCGACGTGGTCTTGAAAAACTGAATATTCCGGCAGATCTTTGGAACCACGACAACTATAAGTTGGGTGATTTAAAAATCCTTCCTCAAAAATCAGGTAATAAATATATCGCGTTTGCTTGTACTGTTGAGCAATATGATAGCGCTTACTATGCGATTAGACTGATTGGAAAGATACTTGCCGATCAGGCAATCGAATTAGGTGGTGTTAGAGAAGTAGCAACTCCGATTTTAGGAACAGGGGCAGGTAACCTTATACCACATCAGAGCCTCAATGTCATGAGAGCAGCTTTTTATGAAAATAGAAAAGCTGAAAGTATCCGACTAACATTTTGCTCCCCGGATGAGGAGGTACATAATTCAGTAAAAAGCCATACATTAAACATAGATGCTTCCAGTGCTCAACTAGCTATCGAAGCTGAAATACCAAATATTCTCAGAAACGAATTAATTGAAAGTATTCAAAAAGACAAGGAGTTCTATTTTGAATTGGCTCGGAGCAAGTTCAACGAATATCTCTCGTACGAGGTAGATGAAAATTTCTGTGCGCAACTAATCGATCTATTTAAATCGTCGGGATTAACATTTAAAGAATTCATTAGGTCTGGTTTATCAGACAAACAAAAAGCATTCACAACACTCTGTGGAGAACTCGTTGCTTATATTGACTATAATGCATATCATAAAAATATATGGAATAAGTATTCGGATAAACGAATAATCGCTAAGTCGTCAGTTAGACAAAATGATTGGTTTTTGAATTTGATGAGATTCAAATTATCCAGACACGTTAACTCTCTTAGTCCGAGTATTAAAAACGCTTTTAAATATCTGGAATCTCCAGAGAGTAATCTTACTATGCTTTCTGAAAACCATAGAAGGAAAGTATTTGAGAGTATCTTCCCTGAGAATACCTATCGTAAGGAAAAATTTGATGGGCTAATTTTGAATTTCTTTAGAACATTTGGAATAAAAGCAAATAACCACAGAAACTCAGGAATACTCTACAGTCGGATTCTTTACTTACCATTTATAAAACCAATTTGGGATGAAACAGCTCTAAATGGCGATTTGCTGAAAGAAAGTATAAAACCATCAGATTTGCTGATCGCAGTTTCGCTTATTGAAGAGAGTTTGAAAACTAAGTCAAAAAGGTTAAATCTGGGAAATTGTGGATTAAGAGATTTAGAAGTAATTCCGGAACTTTTTGAGTGCACACATGTAGAGGAATTGATTTTAAGTAATGAGTGGGCAGAATACGAAAATGGAAAATGGAAAAAACGAACAAGTGACAATAAGGGCAGTCGAAATCGTATTTCATCTCTCTCTGATTCGATTGGCGATTTAACAGAGTTAAGAGTTTTAATCTGTGGTGGCGATTGGAACGAAAATGGAGGGGAAACGTGGAATCGATGGGGAATTTCTTCTCTTACTCCGGTGACCAGATTGGACAAGCTTGAGTATTTGAATTTGAGTAACAACAAACTAACGAGTATAGTTGGACTAAGCAAACTAAACAATCTGAAGGTAGCTCATTTAAACAATAATGAGATATCAAGAACTGAGACTCTTGGAAATTTACATTTTTTAAGGGAGCTATATCTAAGCAATAATAAACTTAAAGTAGTTGATTTTATCAGCGAAATAAGGAGTCTTGAGACTCTTGATTTACACCACAATTTGATTCGTGATCTAAGACCAATTAAAAGTTTAATTGAGAATATTGGAATTAGCAATGATAAATGGGAGGTTAACACACTGAATATTGCCAAGAATCCATTGGAGCAACCACCAATGACGATAGTAAACTTGGGGAAAGACGCGGTGATAGGGATATTTGAAGATATAGATGTTGAAAAGTGGGATAAGTTTTTAAAGCCAACTTCTAAATAAACTTCAGAAGGTTTTTCTCTTTTATCATTTATTAAATGCCTGGCTTCCTGCAGTCGCTTTTTAACAATCCATCGACTGGGCGTGCTTTTAAAAATCTGGTAGAAGTCCTTTTTAAAGCTTGATAAACTCCTTCCAGTATAATGGGCAAATTCTTCAACCGACAGATTGCTCTTAAAGTGAGCATTCATAAAATCAGCCAAATCAACTTTCCAAGGATCGGTAAAATCAAACAAAACAGTTCCAATCTCCGGCTTTACCTGCAACAGGGTAAAAACAGCTTCTTTTAACTTTGCTTCCATCAATTCTTCAGAAGGGTATTGCTCTACATCAAAATATTGTTCAAGAGAACCAAACAAGCCATTGAGAAATGGATGTTTTTTTAACATGATATACGGTGAACTTTTTAAATCAGGAGAAGTAGTTAACGAAATCATTATATCACGCTCCTTCATAATCTTCTTTAAAAAAGGAGCCTTTAATTGCAGGAATAAACCTTTAAACGGTTCTCCGTTTTTTGAAGCCCGTTTAAATTTTCGTAACATGTGGTTGCGTTTAAGAAAAAACGAATCTCCTTTCTTTAAAATGTAGTTCTTTTCGGGTGACACAAGCTCTAATTCGCCAGAACAGATGTAAACCAACATGTGCTCTGTTACCATTTCCTCACAATAGAAATCTTTTTCTACATAACCACAATAAAAGGTATCCATGTAGTTATAAACAACAATATTTGAATCTTTTGGCATACGGTAACTGTTCTGATTTAAATGTACAAAATTAAGGTTTGTTTCTCCATTTGTTTTTCTGAAAAGTCATATTGGACTTTGTTTAAAAGTTTCTTCTAAAATTAAATATAGTGCCCTGGCCAATTTTAAAGTAGGGATGAGTGTGCCAGAAATTTCCTGTTTAAACAGTAATCTCACTTTCTTAACGTCCAGCAGTGAATGCATGGCACCCATAGGGGCCGGTGAATATTCCCATTTCATGGCAGGCTATAGTTCTTGTAATATCTCTTATCGGTGTTTACTCCTCAAATTTACCGAAAGATATTGATCGCTTCCCGGAACAGGCAAGGGTATATGAATCCCGCTCTCGCGTTCCCCTTGCCTTAATCCGCGACAGCTCAATGGTAGAAACTCAAAATTTGAGTTTAACCGGCGAGCCAGATGCCAACAAAAATCCCTAGGGCAAGGGTATTTCACATGTCAAAAGAGTTTCAAATTATTTCTTCTTACACAACCAAGCAAGCTATTGCAGATGGTGTATTGGTTGCAGTTGATGACAAGATTTCGGAAGAAGCAGGGATTGTTTACCCGGTGTTAATGACAGGAACGGTCTGGAATCGGTACATCCGGAAGCCTGATAGTATGGAGCATCAGGACCAGGATGGTCGGTTGTGGGATTTGCTATTTATGTTCGCCGTCCAGGCTAGAAAGTCAAAGGGTGGTGCGCTATTGTTTTTCAAGGTACTGTTTCAGCTTCCGGCAGATATAAGTTGGCTGGATAATGAGAAAAGGGAACTCCAATCGGAGCCCGAAACCCGGTTGGTTACGTTGAAGGCTGTTGTTTCAGCCCATGATATTGATAATCCAGCTCCAGCAATTTTCATCATGCTGCCAGGGGAAGATTGAGCGAAAGGGGATTTTCCCCTTTTTTTGTTCGTTTTTATGGCATGTTGGATTGTGACTTTTGGGGCATCAGTTGCCTGATAAATGATTTCCGATTTAAAGACAACGATTCCATGTTCTCGTTTTCGTTTAGTTCTTCCATCGATTTAGTGAAAGCTAAAGAAGCTGTTTCTTGGATATTCATCTTATAGGTTACTTTACCTATTACACTCAAATTTCTGTCAAAGTTATTTACGCTTCCCGGAACGGTAAAGGGGAACTCGCTTTTCGTGGCTCGTTTCCTTCGGATGCGTTCATTCCGATTATTATCGGAATGACATGCACCCCGTTGACCTCATCCGAGACAGCTCAATGGAGGTACGCCAAAAATTTAAGTTTAATGGCGTGCCAGAGATTCCCTCGGTTCAAGAGGGTGCCAAAATAAGTCCGAAAGGCATCGGCAGTTTCCCATGAATACTTCATTTGATATTTATGAAATGGTTACTAACCTGATTATTGAACGTTTGGAAAAAGGTGTTATTCCGTGGCAGATGCCTTGGAAAGCTGAAGTTAGATTACCGCAAAACATGGTTTACCGCAAAGTGTACAGAGGATTCAACTTCTGGTTGTTACTGACCGTTGCTGACAAATTCGGTTCTCCGTATTTTCTCACCTTCAACCAGGTCAAAGAACTTTGTGGTCACGTTATGAAAGGGGAAAAGGGCTTCCCTGTTGTTTTCTGGAAGGTATTGGAAAAGGAAGAAAAGGACGGGAGTATTGATCAAGTTCCGTTTCTGAGGTATTACACCGTTTTCAACCTGAAGCAGACCGAAGGTATTGACGAAAGCAAGATTCCGGCATCTGAAGCATATGACCATGATTTTGATCCGATTGCGCAGGCAGCACAGCTTATCGAGTGTTGGACAGATTGTCCTGAAATCCGGTTTGATCAATCACATGCTTTCTATTCACCTTCCGGCGATTATATTGGAATGCCCAATCCAAGGACATTTTTTAAGGATGAACAGTTTCATAACGTACTTTTCCACGAATGTATTCATGGAGCTGGTCACAGCAGCAGGACGGGGAGGCATGATAAATTTCCCGATTATGAATTTGGCTCTCATGAAAATTGTTACGCTTTAGAAGAACTTGTTGCCGAGATGGGAGCTGCCTATCTGTGTCATCTGACAGGTATCCAAAATTCCACGATAGATAACAGCGCTGCTTACATCAAAAGCTGGATTTCCAAATTCAAGGAAGATAAAAAGATGCTGTTGATTGCGTCCTCCATGGCTCAGAAAGCAGTTGATTATATTTTGGAGCATCAATCCGAACCGCGACCGGCTGTCAGTAACCAGGTAGTTCCCCAAGTAGCGAAGGCAAGTTAGCCTTCGCTTTTTTATTGCAGTTAATCACAATTGAACACATAAAATTTACGATTATGAACCAGTTTAGAAGCTTTTCCCAGTATATTCTTCAAATCGCTTACAAGTACGGTTTGAATTCTGTATTTGATGATTTCCTTGAGATGACAGTTTGCGCCTTATCCTTAGGTGCAAAAGAAGATCGGTACCACGAAATTGTTCGGAACTACGAGAAGCCGGATGCCTACCTGATGGCCGAAGCTTTAGGGGCGTTAATCCTGGAAATGGATAATAACGGAGTAGGGCTGAAAGACGGCTTCGGTGACTTTTACATGGAATATATCAGTCACGGACACAACGGGCAATTCTTTACCCCGGAGCCGGTATGTGAATTAATGGTCCGAATGCTAAACCCATCAGGTTTTGGTGAGCGGGTGGCCGACTGTTGCTGCGGTTCCGGTCGGATGTTGCTGGCGGCAGCAAAAATAAAACGGGATTGTGTGTTTTTCGGAGCCGATATCGACCGCACCTGCGCGATGATGTGCGTGATTAATCTGTGTTTGAACGGACTTTTGGGTGAAGTTTGTTGGATGGATACCTTGGCAAATCGGTTTTATACCGGGTGGCGGATTGAACTTCACCCGGAACACGGAGTACCGTATATCCGCGAGATTACTGAAGCGGAAAACTATATGGTGCTGAGATTACCTGAGAAAAATCTTGAAAAAGTTGACAATCCAGGACCAGCAACTGCAGCCGGACAACAATTGCTGTTTGAGTTTTAGTGGGGCAAAATGTGCCCCTTTTTTGTTCGTTACATTTTGGGAGATAAAACCACTCCATTTAAAATTGCAGGCAAAGTTATTTACGCTCAACGGAACGGGCAAGAGCATGTAAATCTCACTCGCGTTCGACTCTTGCCCTTATCCGTTGCAGCTCAATGTGCGGGTTCGCCGAAATTTTAACCGGCGTGCCAGATGCCATAAAAAAGCCACAGGGCAGTGGTAAACAGTTATGAATAATACAGCTAAGAAAATTAATGCAGAGAGTAAAGAACAAGCGAAAACTTCTATGGAAGTCGTGAAAAAGGAGGAAAAAGTGGCCTCGGAAGTTCCATCGCTCGAAAAGCGAATTCAGAAAGTGGAAGACTTGAGCATGCTCATCGAAAAGTGGCGCAAGCTGACTGACACCCAGCGTAATCTTCAGACCTTCTCGCTAGGTGCTGATGGAATGGGAGCTACCGTCTTCCTTCGGGATGCTTCCGGTAAGGAGTTCAAAACGTCCAATACTCCGGTTGTCTCAGCAGTGATGGATGAAATCAAATCCACCTTGGATGAAAAAATCAAGGAGGTTGAAAGCCAGATCAAGTTTTGAAAATAGGGAGGCATTGCCTCCTTATTTTTTTGGTCGTTTGATTCCTCTGATCATGCATGGACTATGCATAACAGTTTACCCGAATAAGATGATTCCAACTAAAATTCTGTCGATTGCAATCGACAATATAATCATGTTTTTGTTGTTTGCAATCGACAAAATTTGTTCTTTCTATTCACAGAGTGTTACGTTAATGTAATCCCAGCTGATCTGGTAAAATTATCTTTTTGAAAAATGAATCTACTCAGTTATTCAATTTGGAACCGATTTTCTCTCATTAGCTAATTTCTTTTGTAGCATAGCCATATCATTGCTGATCTTTTTCTCTACGACTTTGGCATAAATCTGAGTAGTCCTCAGATCTGAGTGTCCGAGCATTTTACTGACAGATTCAATGGGAACTCCGTTGGATAATGTAACGGTTGTGGCAAATGTATGTCGGGCAACGTGAAACGTCAGATTTTTTGTTATTCCGCACAGATCAGCAATCTCCTTGAGATAACTGTTGAGCTTTTGGTTGGATATCATCGGAAATAAAGTGCCTTTGGCTATAGCTTTAGGATCGTCTTTGTATTTGTCGATCAATCTTTCAGCTTGTTTTAGAATTGGTATTCTTACCGGGTTTAACGTTTTCTCTCTTTGGGTGAATATCCAGTTCATGCCGTCGGTGCTTGGATGGATGTGACTGGGACCTAATTTCATTACATCGATATAGGCTAATCCGGTGTAACAACTGAATAGAAAAATGTCTTTTACTTGTGCCAGTCGTTCGATCCTAAACTGTTTTTCTTCAATTGCTTTTAACTCTAACTCTGTTAAAAATTCTCGTTCAATTTTTTTGAAACGAAGCTTATGCGCAGCAAAGGGATTATGGTCTAGCCACTCCATTCGGATCGCTAGATTAATCATTTTTCGAAATCGCTCAAGATGCTTCATTACTCCATTGTTCTCCATTGGTCGTTGATGATCTGTCGGCTTATTTTTTCTCAGGTAGTATTCAAAATCAACGATAAACTTATAATTGAGGTCAGAGAGGTAAATGTCGTCTTTTTTATATTTCTTCTTCAGAAAGGCTTCGATGTACTTCGCGGTTGTAAAATAGTTTTTTAGCGTTCCCCATTTTAGGTTCTCATCCTGGTAGGAGTTATGGTATTCAACGAGCTCTTTTAGTGTTTTTTCAGAATCACTAATTCCCATAAATCTATTTTTTATTGTCTCGGCGGTGACTTCTTGTTTGCTAGCTATCAGGTCTTGATAGTGGTTTGTAAGATGGGAACGTATTTGTTCTAAATAAGAATTAAGCCGGGCAATGTCCGGATCTTTGCCCTTTGCCATTCCTTTGCCGTTGCTCCAGTTGTCGATGTTGACTCTTCTTTTTATAGATAGCTCACATCGGCTTGTATTCACCGTGATACGCGCATAAATAGGGGCTTTCCCGTCTTTGATTCGATGTTTTCGAATGACGAATTGGATACCAAAAGTGTTGATCTTGTTCATAGCTTTTAAGTTTATTTAATTCATGTTCACCTGTTTGTTCGCAGAAACCTGCTCAAAACGTCTTCAAAATGAACCAAATCGAACCAAAAACTATTTCTGTATATTGCAGTAATACAGTGTGTTAGTGTGTTTCTGGTGAACCAAATCTAAAATTTTTTTTGGTTCACCGTTTTGTTCACATTTACATTGGTTTTTTATGGGTTATATTGACCTATGTAAAATAAAAAATGCCTACAAATCATTTGATTTATAGGCATTTAGTGTTTTTTGATCTTTCAATCTGTCGGGATGACAAGATTTGAACTTGCGACCCCTCGCCCCCCAGACGAGTACGCTACCAGACTGCGCCACATCCCGATTCATCTTCACTTCAACCTCGTCGAACGCTATTTGATTGATTTTGGTGAAGCGCTTGCAAAAGTATATAAAGAAGGCAATTCTGCAAAATTAATTTAAACTATTTGAAAAACGATTTCAATAGCTTGTCTCTATCGTACCTTCACTATTATTGATGAATCAAATGTTGGATATATCTCGATGTTGTGTAATTTTGCCGCATCAATCTAATAAAAAAAAGCTAAAAATAAAAGTCATGTTTAAATCATTAAATCTTAAGGAGAACGAGAAGCCGCAGAATGAGCCGCAAGGCGATGCAGAGCGTGTAAAGTGTTTGATCATTGGTTCAGGGCCGGCGGGATATACAGCTGCCATTTATGCTGCGCGTGCCAATTTAAATCCAGTCATGTACGAAGGACTTCAACCCGGAGGACAATTGACGACGACTACGGAAGTTGAGAATTATCCTGGTTATCCGGAAGGAGTTACCGGCCCGGTGATGATGGAGGATTTCAAAAAGCAAGCTGAGCGTTTCGGAACCGATATTCGTTATGGTTATGCCACCAAAGTTGATTTTTCGGGTAATATTCATAAGGTTTGGATTGATGGAAAGAAACTGATAGAGGCAGAGGCTGTTATTTTGGCAACCGGAGCAACGGCCAAATATCTGGGCATTGAAGATGAGCAAAAATACGCCGGAGGGGGTGTGTCGGCCTGTGCAACTTGCGATGGCTTCTTTTACCGTGGCAAAGATGTGGCGGTTGTTGGAGGTGGCGATACTGCCGCTGAAGAAGCCATTTACTTGGCTGGACTGGCCAATAAGGTGTATCTCATTGTTCGTCGTGATGTTTTGCGTGCTTCGCGTGTGATGGCCGACCGGGTGAAGAAAGTTCCAAACATTGAGATTCTTTGGAAGCACCAAACCAAAGGCTTATTTGGCGATGGTGTTGTTGAGGGGGCTACTTTGGTGAAGAATAAAGGTGAAGCAGACGAAGAAGAAGTGAAAATTAAAATTGATGGTTTTTTCCTGGCGATCGGGCATAAACCCAATTCCGACTTTGTGGCTGACTTTCTGGATACCGATGAAGTGGGATATGTTAAAACAATTCCAGGCACGTCAAAAACCAATATCCCCGGGGTATTTGCCTGTGGTGATTTGATGGACTCAATTTATCGTCAGGCGGTTACCGCTGCCGGTTCCGGATGTAAAGCCGCGATGGATGCGGAACGTTATTTATCGGAGAAACACAGCTAGGATATAAACTGCAAAGAAATCAAATATAAAAAAAGCCATGTTGAATTCTCAGCATGGCTTTTTTTATATTGAAGTATTTTTTGACTAGGCCATATTTGGAACCTCAGAACCCGCGTAGGCTCCCGACTCTAGCTTATCCCTAACTTCTTTGAATGCTTTAATTGTAATGTCAACATCCTCCAGCGAGTGCATGGCTGTAGGAATCAGGCGAAGGATAATCTCTCCTTTTGGAATCACTGGGTAAACCACAACGGAGCAGAAAATTCCGTAATTCTCACGCAGATCCATCACGACATTGGTTGCTTCAACCACGCCGCCTTTCATATAAACCGGAGTAACCGGCGAATTGGTGCGCCCCAAATCAAATCCAGCTTCTTTTAAGCCCGATTGCAAATTGTTCACTACATTCCAGAGTTGTTCGCGGAGTTCGGGTTTTGTTTTCAGCAGTTCCAGTCGCTTCATGGCACCAATAACCATTGGCATGGGAAGTGATTTGGCAAAAGTTTGCGAGCGCATGTTGTAACGCAGGAAGTTGCACACATCGGTGTCGCAGGCTACAAAAGCGCCAATTCCGGCCATCGATTTGGCAAACGTGCAGAAATGCAGGTCAACCTGATCTTGTACACCAAAATGCTCAGGAGCTCCGGCTCCGGTTGGTCCCATCACGCCAAATCCATGCGCATCATCAACCAACAAGCGGAAGTTGAATTCCTTTTTCAAAGCAACAATCTCGTCCAGCTTACCCAAGTCGCCTGACATCCCAAAAACACCCTCGGTGATGACCAAAATGCCTCCGCCTTGCTTTTCAGCCAATTTAGTGGCACGGCCCAACTGGATTTTCAGGTTCTCAATGTTGTTGTGTGGATAGACGTAGCGTTTTCCCATGTGCAGGCGTACTCCGTCAAGAATGCAGGCATGCGATTCGCTGTCGTAAACCACCACGTCGTTGCGGCCACAAACAGCATCAATAATCGATACCATTCCCTGGTAACCAAAATTCAGTAAGAAGGAATCAGACTTACCAACATAAGCTGCAAGTTGTCTTTCCAGCTCTTCGTGTTGGTTGGTTTGCCCCGACATCATACGAGCGCCCATCGGATAGGCCAGTCCCCATTGTTTTGCCGCATCAGCATCAACTTTGCGAACTTCCGGGTGGTTAGCCAGGCCAATGTAATTGTTCAAACTCCAGGTCAGCACTTCTTTGCCCCTGAAATTCATGCGGGCACTGATTTCACCTTCCAACTTGGGGAAAGCAAAGTAGCCATGGGCTCGTTCCATGTGCTTGCCAATGTCGCCTCTATTTGATCGAAATTTTTCAAAAATATCCACTTCAAAAAGCTTTAAAAATTAACAACGCAAAAGTAATTCTTTTTAAGAAGTCTACAAATTTGTTAATTTATATTAAACCAGCGAGTCGATAAACAAATCTTCTTATATTTTGCCGTTCGTATTATCCTGAAAAATGTATCTTTGCGCCATGTTTATAAAAATGAAGAATACAATCGTTTTCGCGCTGTTCTTGTTACTCGTCGGTACGGCGTGTAGCGATTACAATAAAATTGTGAAAAGTACAGACTACGAGTTTAAGTATAAAAAGGCGCTTGAGTATTATGAAGCGGGCGAGTATGTGCGTTCTTCTCAACTGCTGAGCGAGCTTGTCAATATTTACCGTGGGACCAGTCGTGCCGATGAAGTTTATTATTATTACGCCAAAAGCCATTTTGGTTCGCGCGACTATTTAATGGCAGGCCATTGGTTTCGAACTTTGGTGAAAGATTTTCCCAAAAGTAAGTATGCCGAAGAATCGCAATACATGATTGGCTACTGTCATTACCTCGATTCGCCCAAACCGCGGTTGGATCAGCAGGTAACTCAAAAGGCCATTGATGCGCTTCAATTGTACATGAATTTATATCCGAACAGCGACCGGGTTGAAGAAGCCAACCGTCTGATTATTGAAATGCGTGATAAGTTGGTGTACAAATCCTTTTTGAGCGGAAAACTGTATTATGATCTGGAAGATTACAAAGCGGCGGTTGTTGCTTTAACAAATTCCTTGAAAGAATTTCCCGATACCAAGTACCGCGAAGAACTCATGTTTATGCTTTTACGCGCCAAGTATCTTTTGGCTATCAGAAGCATAGAGGAAAAAAAAGAAGAACGTTTGACCGATGCTTTGGATGAATATTTTACCTTTGTCGATGAATTTCCGGAAAGTGGATACAGGAAAGAGGCTGAAAAATTCTACGCGGAAACGGCAAAATTATTAAATTATAACGAAGAGGCTAATTTATAAATAGATATGGATTATAAGAAAGTTAAAGCTGAAAGCTCAACAGTTCCAAGAGATTTGAACGATTTGGAAGACCAAACAGGAAACGTTTACGAAACAGTGATGATTCTTGCTAAACGATCGAATCAGATTGCTTCGGAAATGAAAGAAGAACTGAATCAGAAATTGCAGGAATTTGCATCGTACACCGATAACCTGGAAGAAGTATTTGAAAACCGGGAGCAGATCGAAATTTCGAAATATTACGAGCGCTTACCGAAACCAACCTTAATTGCTTTTGAAGAACTGAAGCAAGGACAAATTTACCATCGTAATCCTGCGAAAGAAAACCGAAAAGCACTTTAATCTGTGGCCTTACATGAGGCTTAAAGGAAAACATATTATTTTAGGATTGACTGGAAGTATAGCTGCCTACAAGGCGGCTTATCTTTTAAGGGGGCTGGTGAAAGAAGGCGCCGATGTGCAGGTGGTGATGACGCCAGCCGCGAAAGAATTCATTACCCCGGTTACCATGTCAGCCTTATCCGGACGACCTGTCGCTTCGGATTTTTTTGCTGCCAACGATGGCACCTGGCATTCGCATGTGGACATGGGGCAATGGGCCGACTTAATGCTCGTGGCACCGGTTACAGCCGCAACACTTGGGAAATTGGCACACGGCATTGCCGACAACCTTCTGGTTACAACGTACATGTCGGCCAAGTGCCCGGTTTACCTGGCGCCAGCCATGGATTTGGACATGTTCCGGCATCCTTCAACCTTGAAAAATCTGGATATTCTGCGTTCGTTTGGGAACGTGATTCTGGAACCGGGCGAAGGCGAACTGGCCAGCGGGCTGCACGGCAAAGGCCGGATGCAGGAACCGGAGCAATTGGTGGAAGAAGTGGTCGCTTTCTTCCATTCAAAAAAAAAACTTCTGAATAAAAAGGTGCTGGTGACCGCCGGGCCTACCTACGAAAAAATTGATCCTGTTCGTTTTATCGGGAATTACTCTTCCGGGAAAATGGGCTTTGCCCTGGCCGAAAAGCTGGCAGAGCAAGGCGCTCAGGTAGTTTTAGTAGCCGGACCGGTAAGTTTGAAACTGGCACATCCGAGCATTCAGCGGATTGATGTGCAGTCGGCCAGCGAAATGCATGAGGCTTGCCTGCAGCATTTTCCGCAGATGGACGCGGCCGTAATGTGCGCTGCCGTAGCCGACTACCGCCCAAAGAAAATCGCCAGTCAAAAAATAAAGCGCCAGGCGAGAGAGATGTTTATTGACCTGGAAGCCACAGCCGACATTGCTGCTTCGCTGGGCAAATTGAAAACAAACAGCCAGCTTTTGGTGGGTTTTGCACTCGAAACAAACGACGAAGCACAAAATGCCTTGGGCAAACTTCAAAAGAAAAACCTTGACTTCATTGTGCTCAATTCGTTACAGGATCAAGGGGCTGGTTTTGGGGTGGATACCAACAAGATTACCATTCTTTCGAAAGACAATAATGTCCAACTATTTGAGTTAAAACACAAGACAGAGGTTGCCGCTGACATTGTTGAGAAGTTGACTCAGGAATTGGCCAAGTTGTAAGACTTCTGCAGAATTTGATTATTTTTACTCCTCAGGTATTTTTCCATTATGAAGAAACTTAGCTTCTTATTGATGTTGGTTTTGATGCTTGTTGGTTCGGGCATGGCGCAGGAATTGCGTTGCAATATCAGCGTGTCGGGCCAGCAGATTCAAGGAGCCAACCGCAACGTTTTTCAAACCATGCAGGCCGACTTGTATGAGTTTATGAACAACCGCAAGTGGACGGACCACGTCTATTCGATGGACGAGCGCATTGAGTGCAGCATTTATATCCGGCTGACCGAGCAGCTTTCGTCCAACGAATTCAAGGGAAGTATCCAGGTACAGTTGCGTCGGCCAATATTCAATTCCGACTACGAAACCCCACTGCTTAATATCAAAGACAACGATTTTCATGTGGAGTATGTCGAATATCAGTCGATGGAGTTTAATGAAACTTCCAATCGCGACAACCTGACCAACCTGATGGCTTATTATGCCTACATCATTCTGGGAATGGATTACGATTCGTTTTCACCCAACGGCGGAACCGAGTACTTTCAGAAAGCCCAGCAAATTGTGAACAATTCGCAAAACGTGCGCTATGCCGGATGGAAAGCCTACGAAAGCGAACGCAACCGGTATTGGTTGGTCGAAAACCTGCTGAACAAGTCGTATGCGCCTTTTCGCGATTGTACGTACCAGTATCACCGCATGGGTCTCGATAAAATGCACGAACAGATTGAAGAGGGCCGTGCCGCTGTTGCCGAGTCGCTCCGATCCATTCAGAAAGTTTTTCGCTCGCGGCCGTCATTGTATATCTTGCAGATTTTTTTCGATGCCAAATCCGATGAGCTGGTCAATATTTTTTCTAAATCGTATCCTGATGAACGCAACCGGGTGATGACCATTTTAAATGAAGTTGACCCGTCGAATGGAAGCAAGTATGAGAGAATAAATAAAGCAGCCGAAGAATTTTAAAAGCTAAAAAACCGCCTCTGTGTTACAATCGCTCTACATTAAAAACTACGCCCTGATTGACAAGCTGTCGATTGAATTCAACAACGGGTTTAATATTATTACAGGTGAAACCGGTGCCGGAAAATCCATCGTACTTGGTGCGCTCGGACTGATTTTGGGGCAGCGTGCCGATCTTTCTGTTTTGCGTGATAAGCATAAGAAATGCACGGTGGAAGGGAGTTTTGCGGTGAAGGAATACCGGTTGGAAGAATTTTTTGTGGAAAATGAGCTGGATTACGATGACCACACCATTTTGCGGCGCGAAATTACGCCAGCCGGAAAATCGCGTGCGTTTATCAACGATACGCCAGTGAACCTGAAAACCATTCGTGAGCTGGCCCTGCGCCTGATTGATATTCACTCGCAGCACCAAAACCTGGAATTGGGTAACCGCCTGTTTCAACTGAAACTGATTGATCTGGTGGCAAAAAATCAATCGCTTCTCAGCAATTACCAAAAGCTGTTTTACGAATATACCGAGACAAAAGCAGAATATTCGGCCTTGGTTAGCAAGGCAGACCAGGCCAAAAAGGATCTGGACTACTTTCAGTTCCAGTTTCAGCAATTGGATGAAGCCAAGTTGAAAGCGGGCGAACAGGGAGAACTGGAATCGGAACAAAATCAGCTGGAACATGCTGAGGATATTAAACTTACCTTTGGACAATTGGCCGAAGACTTGGACAGTGAAGAGCAAGGCATTCTGTTGCGTTTGAAGGAGCATGTCAACCGGCTCAATAAGATGCGTGACTACTTTCCTGAAACCAAAGAATTGCATCAGCGTTTGGAATCTTGCTACCTGGAGCTGAAAGACTTGGCTGATGAAAGTTTGGTGGTTGCCGAGCGCGTTGAACATGATCCGGCGCGGATTCAGCTGGTAGCCGAACGACTTGATCTGATTTATTCGCTTCAGCAAAAATTTCATGTGGCTACCGTTGAAGAGCTGCTGGGAGTTCAGGAAGATCTGGATCAGAAAATTGGACAGGTGGCTTCATTCGATGAGGAAATTGCCCGCTTCGAGCGGTTGCTTATTGAGCAGGAAGCGAAACTGAAAGAACTGGCTGCCGGGTTGACGAAAAGCCGGACTGGTGTTGCCGGGACAGTTCAGCAATCGGTGGTCGAAATGCTTCAAAAACTGGGCATGCCGAATGCTGTTTTTCAGCTATACTTTGAGTTGACCGATCAGCTTGGCGTAATGGGAAACGACGAGGTTCGTTTCTTGTTCAGTGCCAACAAAAGCGCCGAAGCCCAGGAAATATCAAAAATCGCATCGGGTGGTGAAATGTCGCGTTTAATGCTGGCTTTAAAAAGCCTGATTACCGATAGCACATCGCTTCCAACGATTGTGTTTGATGAAATTGATACGGGGATTTCGGGCGAAATTGCTTTAAAAATGGGCGATATTCTGAAAGGAATTTCTGCCAAAATGCAGGTCATCAACATTACACACTTGCCACAAATTGCAGCCAAAGGCGATCATCACTACCAGGTTTATAAGTTCGATGAAGGCGAAAAAACCTTTACTTCAATTCGCAAACTTGAAAACAGTGAGCGGGTGGACGAATTGGCGCAGATGCTGAGTGGTGATCGGAATTCGAATACCGCTCGTGAAACGGCCCGCGAATTGCTCGAATAAGAGCAAAAAAAAAGGCTCCACACAAAGAAATGATGAAGCCTTTTTTTGATGCAAACGGATATTCTTTTTATAATCGTCCTTCCAAAATCAACTGAATTTCTTTCGGCCCAATATCAGCTTTCTCGCCAATTTTCATTCCGCGTTCTTCAAATCGCGAAGTGATTCGCCCAATGGTTTCGGCAGGAACTTCGTAGTCGGGCAGGGTGGTTTTGATGCCCACTGACTCGAAAAAAGCAATCGTTTTCGAGATGGTTTGATCGATGCGCTCGTCCGAAGTTCCTTCACTAATTCCCCAAATCCGTTCGCCATATTGCAGAATTTTCTCTTGCTTTTCCTTTCTGCGGATATCCATCATGCCGGGAAGCACAATGGCCAGCGTTCGCGCGTGGTCAATACCGTGGTAGGCAGTCAGTTCGTGACCAATCATGTGGGTGCCCCAGTCTTGCGGAACGCCCATGCCAATCAGTCCATTCAGGGCCATGGTGGCGCTCCACATAAAGTTGGCGGCGGCTTCGTAGTCATTCCGGTTTGCCAGCACTTTTGGGCCCTCTTCAATCAAGGTGTGCAAAATTCCTTCGGCAAAACGATCTTGCAAAGGCGCATTGACCGGGAAGGTGAGGTATTGTTCCATCACGTGAATAAAGGCATCAACAATGCCGTTGGCCACCTGTCGATCGGGCAGCGAGAAAATCACTTCGGGATCAAGCACCGAAAACTGGGGCATCACCGCAGGCGAGTCAAACGCCAGTTTTTCCTGCGTTGAAACCCGCGTGACAACGGCATTGCCATTCATTTCGGAGCCGGTTGCCGGAAGTGTTAGCACCGCGCCAATCGGAAGGGCTTTCTGAATACTAACCTCGCTACGCTTGGCGCAAATATCCCAGGGCTCATCGCCTTCAAACAAGGCTGCCGCTGCTATAAATTTGGTGCCATCCAATACCGATCCGCCACCTACTGAAAGCAGGTAATCTACTTTTTCTTCTTTCACGATTGACACGGCTTTCATCAGGGTTTCGTAGTGTGGATTGGCTTCAATACCGCCAAATTCGATGATGTCAAAGCCTTTTGTTGCCGCTTTTACCTGGTCGTAAACGCCATTTTTGAAAATACTGCCTCCACCGTACGTGAGCAGAATTTTTTTATCCTTTGGAAGCTCGTTGGCCAGCTTGGCAATTTTGCCTTTCCCAAATAATATTTTTACCGGGTTTTTGAATTCAAAATTATACATGTGTTTTATTTTTTTTGGTTCGAAGATCAAATTTAGTAAACCTGAGGCAGAATCACTGTTAATAATTCTAAAGGTTTTTTGTGGCCGATCAAAACACCACAATTGGTTTGGCTTTTCGGCTTGCAGCTAAACGAACTTTTCTATTTTTGTTTCATGGAAAATGAAGAACTCAAAACGCGAATTGGTTCACTGGGTGACACAGAATTGATTGAATTGCTCAAACTGCGGGATTCGTATCAGCCCGAAGCGGTTGATTTTGCGATACAGGAAGCCCTCCGCCGCCAAATCATCCAGTCTGAAGCCGATTTGCAATCGGCCGGTTTTCAGCCGGAGCATCGTTATCAGAAGAGTATCTTTCCACATCTCAATCCAGATAACCAGTTCCAAAAGGTATTCAACAGCTTCATGCGTATTTTGTATCTAACAGCCGTTGCTCCGCTTGTTTTTGGCGTTTTAAATCTGCTTGATGGAGATCATCGGGGTGCGTTGCTTTTACTGGGACTTGGATTGTTGTGGGTTGGTTTGAGTGTTCGCCTTCAAAAGCAAAAGAATCCTCAAATTCCTGTTGTACTGCTGGTTCTGTTTCTGCTTGGTTTGACCCGGGTTTTTTTCACACAAATCAATTTTGCTGCCTTGCAAATAATGGATTTTGTGGTTTTCGGAATCGCTTTCCTGTTGTTCATCTATGTCTTGGTTTACCTTCGTGTTTTATTGATGCGCAGGACGTCGGGTGGCTCCACTTCTGACTGAGAGATACTTTTACCTCTAAAAAACGGACGCTGATCGAAAAAAGCAGATCATTGGAGAAGTTGTTGTGTAGCTTTGTTGCTGAAATTGAATTTTTTCGATTTGGTTAAAAACTAAAAATCAAAATACGCTACGATGAAAAACAGTCAGCTAATTATCGTTTTTCTTTTCTTCCTGTTCATTACTCCGTCCTGTTTTTCTTCCTCATCTTCTCAATGGGACGATGACGAAGTCAAAACCTTTGACATTTCCAATTTTGAACGAATTGCGTTAGAGGGGGGCTACAAAGTCGTTTTGAAACAATCGGATCAACCTGGTTTGCGGATCAAGGCAGACGAAGAATTTTTTGACTATCTGCAGGTTGATAGCGACGGACATACTTTGAGCGTGACCCTTCGTGAGCGCCATCTTAATTTTGGCGGGGTAGTTTTGTATATCGAATTTGTTGATTTGAAAGAATTGGCCATTCAAGGCGGTGTAAAGCTGGAAACCAAGGGCTATGTTGACCTGAGTGATTTTTATTTGCGTGTTGAAGGTGGGGCCAAAATTGAAATGGAAATGAAAGTGGATCATCTGAAGGCTATTGGCGAAGGTGGCGTCAGTTTCAATTTTCGGGGGGTTGCAAAAACAATGGATACCCGGATTTCGGGGGCAGGCCATATCGATGCCGGGGAGTTGAAAACCCAGGCGGTGACAATTGAAATAGAAGGTGTGGGAGGTGGATCGGTGTATGCGACTGATAGGTTGAATGCCAAAATTGAAGGTGTTGGAAAAATTCGCTACAAGGGTGATCCCGAAGTGAAAAAAATAGTTGAAGGGCTAGGGGTGGTTAGCCCAGAGTAGCTCATTTTTATGGAAAAATTGAAACCAGGATGCTTGTCAAGTGTCCTGTTTTTTTATTGGCGTAATTTATTATTGATGAGGATTTAAAACCAAAGCATTGAAATAATTGTTTAGGTTTTTAAATCATTATTGCTATTTTTGGAAACTTTGATGGAAAAAATGTAAAATTTAACTTGATTTATTAATAAAACTGAAAGAGGAACAAATTATGAAGCGATTGTTTTTATTAACTGTTTTTTGTCTGGGGCTCGTTTTTGCCGGATCTGCGCAAGATGTTGACGCGGTTCAACTAAAAAATGACGGAAACGATGCATTGCGGGCAAAAGATTACAAAAAAGCACTGGAGCTATTTGAGAAATCATTGGCAAACTGGGGAGACGAAGAACAGGACAAGGCCATGGTCTACAACGCCGGGTACTGTGCGTACAAAGTGAAGAACTTCGAAAAGGCTGCTGAATATTTCGGACAGTCAATTGAGAATAACTACAAAACCTCAACGGCCTATTTGTATAAAGCCAACGCGCAGCGTCAGGCAGGCGATGAGGCAGGGTTTGTAGAAACGCTGGAAGCTGGAATGGCTTCGAATCCAAACGATATGAAGATGAAAGACATGCTTTCAACCTTCTATCTGAAGGAAGGAAATGCGTTTTATAAAAAAGGTGCTGAGATTCTAAAGCAAGCTGCTACCGATGTGGCTGCCGGAAAATTTACAACGAATGATGATCAGTACAAAGCAGCGACAAGTGAAGCGAGAGATGAATTCAAAAAGGCATTGCCTTATTTTGATAAAGCTTTGAAACTGACTCCGAACGACGACACAGCCAAACAGCTGAAAGCCGCGGCTACGCAAGCCATTAACGGATAATTCCAAAGCTGGAAAAAAATAAAAAAAGCTGCTCAATTGAGCAGCTTTTTTTATTGCACCCCGGCGACTTTCATCGCCAGTTTGTACACCGATGTTCGTGCGGTGATAAACAGCGTTTTTCGGTTTTTGCCTCCAAAACAAACATTGGCTGGCTGCTCCGGAATTTGGATCGCTCCCAGCTTTTCTCCTTTTTTCGAATACACGGAAACAGCCTGATTGGTCAGGTAAACGTTGCCCTGGTGATCGATTGTCATTCCATCCGATCCTTCAGGCGCAAAAAACGTTTTGTTGGACAGACTTCCGTCTTGCTGAATATCGTACTTCCATATTTTTTGATCATTGATGTCGGCTACGTACAACGTTGAACCGTCTCGAGTGCCAATGATTCCATTCGGCATTTTGAAATCAGCGGCGACCCGGGTTATTTTTCCAGCTGGAGTAACACAGTAAACCGCCCGCTCATCCTGCACCTGTGTGTGACCTTCGGGCCACCAAGGCCGATGATAATAGCTGTCGGTCAGGTAAATATTGCCGCTCGGGTGAATCCACAAGTCATTGGGACCGTTCAAATGTTTTCCATCATAGTTATCAACAAGCACGGTTTTGTTTCCCGCCTGATCGATTTTAATCAGCTTGTTTTGGTAGTCGGCGCAGGCTACCAGCTGACCGTCCTGGTCGAAATATAAGCCATTGGCGCGCTCGCCGTCAACTTCAAATTCTGTGATTTGATCATTCTCTTTCCAGATGTAAATTTTATTGTTGGGCTGGTCAGTAAAGTAAACCTGTCCTTTTTGATCAGGTGCCGGACCCTCGGTAAATGCAAAGCCAGACGCAATTTTTTCAACTTCAGCATTGGGTTTGATGAGTTTACTTAGTGCGTCGGCCTTTTGAGCAGACACACCAACTGCCATGCAGCAAATCACGCAAAGAATGTGTAAACGGACAATTGTCTTCATAATATTAAGCTTAAATGGATTTCTGTTTACGAATATATTGAATTTTAATCGAAAGCTTATCTTTGCGCTTCATATGAAGAGAAGTGCACAGCTATTGCTTTTTGCATCCTTGCTTTTGCTGCTGGGCGGGCAACAAGTTTTTTCGCAGGAGAAACGTGATTTCTATTTGTGGAACACCACTTATCTTCAAGCGCCCTTAAGTTCCCAATACAGTTTCAGGCTCAGTGCCAAAGTTCAGTACCTGACCAGTGATGATCTTCGGGAGATGACTTATCTTGATGCGGCTGTTTCGCGGAAAATGAATGATTGGCTCAACCTGGGGCTTGCTTTTCGAACCACGCAGCATAAAAAGTTGACGAGCGACAAGATGGAATACCGTCCCCAGTTGGTCACCACCATGCATTGGGCTTCATCAAAAATAAAATTCAGCACAACCAACCGGCCCGAGTACCTCATGTTTAGTGAAGGAGACAACTATGGCCGTGTTTACCACAACATCTTCGTTGATTTTTCGTCCTTTGAAAAGTGGCCCAAACCGTATTTTGGAGAGGAACTGTTTACCAAGCTGAATTCGGATCAGCTACATTTGGCGCGAATTTATGGTGGCCTGCATGTGTTGGAACGGCAACACTTTCGCGTGGATGTGTACTATGTATGGCAACAACTGAAAGTTAGTGGCCAATGGCGCGGATCCGATGTGGCCGGACTGAATCTGCACTTTATCATTTAACCCGCTAAAACAAGTACGAAAACTTTAGCCGGAATGCGAAGTTGCGGGGCAATCCCGGATAGTAGTAACGGGGCGCACTTCCGCCAAACGAGCTGGCATTAATTAAAACCATCGAACTGTAATGCTCTCCTGTCAGATTGTTTAGCGCCAGCAGGGCTTTCATGTTGAGGTTTCCCCAGTTTTTTAGGTATTGAAGGTTTGCATTTAACAAACCATAAGCATCTGTATAGATGGAGTTGTCATCACGCAAGGGAATTTTCCCCACTTGCTGGTAATTCAACTGCAGGTTGAAGTGCTGTTTGATGCTTAAAGCATAGCTCAGGTTTGTTTGATAACGCGGTGTTCCGGTTAGCTCTTTGTCGGAGTAGTCGTCCTCTCCATCAACAAAATCAACGAAATAGAAAGGCGAAAAGCTGCCGTTAGCCGATAGCTGGTGCTTGTAGTTTTGTCCACCCGGCAGGGTGTATTGAAGGTAGTATTCCAGCCCCGGATGAGCGGTTTTCCCGGCGTTGATTCCCAGGTAGGCATCTTCGTCCACCCGCCGTGCAACCAGTAAATTCTCAATGCTCATATAAAAAGCCGAGATGTCGTAGTACAATTCATCAAACAAATAGCCGCGGCTTCCCAGTTCGTAGTTCCAGCCGGTTTCAGGCTGAATGTCAGTATTGCGTCCGCCCTCGGGCAGGAGGGTTTCTTCCAGGCTTGGCGGTGAAAAACCGTGGCTCACCTGTGCGTACAGCTTGTTTTTATCAGTCAGCGAGTAGTTGACAGCCAAGCGGGGTGAAATAACGGTTTTAAAAGAATGGTCATCGGACCGGTCGCCATCTGTGGCTAGCAGGTTGGTATAGTCGTAATATGTTTTGTTGATATTGGCTCCGGCGGAAATTCGGACACGGTTGGCCAGGTAATAATCAAGCTGCCCAAAACCATTGACGTAGTTTCGCTTTTCCTTGTTGTCCGAAAGCATATCGCCTTTGGTTCGTTGGTCCGTGTTTTCATAAGTTGACCACTCGTAGTTTTCAAAGAAACTTTCATTCCCCAGCATGAATTTCCAACTTCCGTTTTCGGTAGGAATCGTTTTCTCCACAACAAAACGGCCACCGAAATAGTGACTTTCTTCAGTTAGAAAATTAAATGGGCGTAATTCATCCGACGCACGGTTTTGTCCAAAGAAACCGACGGTTGACTTCCAGTTTCGGCCCCAGTCAGAAATGACAGACGCGCCCAGCAAATTCTTTTGGTAATCTTCGTAACCGCGGATGGCCGCCCAGTTTCCGGCTGCCAGTTCGGGGGTGTTGGTGAAGGTTTCGAAATCTATTGAACTAGGAATATAGGCTTTCAAATCGGTGTGGTTCACAATCAGGTTTAACTGGTGATTGGCGATATCAAACTGGCCGACATAATTCAGGTTTACCCGTTCCGTTTCATTGTTTTCGCGGTATCCGTCGGAGCTGATTCGCTCGAGCGCCAAGTGGTTGTTGCTATTGTTGCCAGTTAGGTAGAGATTGCCGTTAAACTCGTGCGTTTGATAGGAACCGTATCCATAGTCAACCGAAAATTGGTTTTGATTTGGATGAACGGCATCAAACAACAAGGTGCCGCCCAATCCGGCGCCATAAAAGCCGGAGGCCGGCCCTTTAATGACTTCGATGCTTGACAAAACCGATTGGTTCAAATCTTCGATCGTGGTTTCGCCAACCCCGTTGGTTAGGGGGATTCCGGCATAATAAGCGCGGATTTTATTCGACGCATAAGGAGTACGGCTGCCAACTCCGCGAATGGTTAAGCGGTTGGTGGTCAAGCTGGCACTTTGCATGTACACGCCGGGTACCTGATTTAGCACAAAATCGATGGATTGCAAGGAGTTTTGCTCCAATTGATCGGCTGATAGAATTGAAATAGCAGCCGGAGTTTCCATTAACCTGCTTTCGTAATGAAATGCATGTACGGTAACCGCATCAATGGCAAATACCGAATCTTGAATGGAAGGTTCCGCCTCCATGCTCGCTGAGTTTTGAGCTGGTACACGATAAGATTGGAAAATGAAAAGTAGGGTTATTAAGGTTAGGAACCAATTTTTCATCGCTATGAATTGATTTTTTTAGGTTTGCAGAGCTTACTCTCTTTTTTTGCTTTTACATCACACTTTTTGCAGCAGTATTTGGCGTCTTCAGGCTCCACATAATCCTTTTTCTTGCAAGCACTTTTACCCATTGGCTCAATTGTCTTTGTTGTTTTTCAGAAGAACAATGGATTGGGGGAATTGTTTTTTCGGTGGATTGGGGTGGCACTCTAGACTAACTGATGAGTAGCAATGCATGAGCTCAAAAATCGCCGGATTATTTGTTTCTTCGAATGATTTAAAAACGTTATTTTTGGATTATGAGAACATTACAAGAAATAAAAAGCATTTTAAGCAGTCACAAAGATCGATTGTTTCATGACTATCCAATAAGATCGATGGCAATTTTCGGTTCCTATGCGCGCAGAGAACAAGACGATTCCAGTGATTTGGATATTTTGGTAGAGTTCTCAGACAGGATTGGTGTAAGGTTTATTGACTTAGCTGAGGAACTGGAGGAAATTATCGGATTTAAAGTCGACTTGGTTTCCAAGAAAGGAATTAAGGAAAAATACTTAAAATCAATCGATTCAGATTTGATCTATGTCTAAGCGTGATACATTATTGTTACTGGATGATATGCTGCAATCGGCGCTGAAGATTAGACGATACATTAAAGGCCATGATTTTGAGTCTTTTTTATTGGATGATAAAACGATTGATGCAGTCGTCCGGAACTTTGAGATCATCGGAGAGGCAGCAAATAGAGTTCCCCAGGACTTTAGAAATCATAATCCGGAAATAGAATGGAAAAGGATTCGTGGATTTCGCAATCGAATAGTTCATGAATATTTTGGGGTTGATTATGAAATCGTTTGGGAGATTATTGAATCATATCTAGATGAACTAATTGATTGGTTAGAAGCTATATTGGGCGACAATGAAATTATTCAGTCCAGCTCTTAGAATATGTTATCGTGAGGTTCTCGAAGCTTACTTCCCCGCTCAATTTTGAAATTTCAAGGTGCTATTCAAAGCGTTTTCCCCACCAGGCCTTTAGTCGCTCCATAATTTTGAGTTCCGTCGCATTGTTTTGAGCTTTGTACAAGCGTTCGTTTTTGATGTTCTCCGGAAGGAATTCCTGTTCGGCAAAGTTGCCTTTGTAAGCGTGCGCATATTTGTAGTCTTTGCCGTAGCCCAGGTCTTTCATGAGTTTGGAAGGAGCATTGCGGATGTGCAGCGGAACGGGTAAATCGCCGGTGCGTCGAACCAATTCCTGGGCGGAATTAATCGCTTCGTAAGCAGAATTGCTTTTGGGTGAAGTGGCCAGGTAGATGGTGCACTCCGACAGGATGATACGCGACTCGGGTGGCCCAATTTTGTGTACTGCATCGAAGGTGCTTTGGGCCAACAGCAGCGCGTTGGGATTAGCGAGGCCCACATCTTCGGCAGCCAGAATGAGCAGCCGGCGGGCAATGAATTTAATATCCTCGCCACCTTCAAGCATGCGCGCCAGCCAGTACACCGCCGCGTCGGGATCGCTGCCCCGGATACTTTTAATGAAGGCTGAAATAATGTCGTAGTGCATTTCGCCCTGTTTGTCGTAAATGGCCTGACTGCTTTGAAGTCGGTCGGTCACTTTTTCGTTGGTGATGACAATCTTCGGACCTTCTTCGGCCAAAACAACCAGTTCGAGAATGTTCAGCAGTTTCCGGGCATCGCCACCCGAAAAGCGTAACAATGCTTCGTATTCCTGCACTACGATGTCCTTCTTCTTGAGATCGGTATCTTTTTTGATCGCCAAGTCCAGAATTTTCAGCAGGCCTTCTTTTTCCAGATGTTTCAACACATAAACCTGACAGCGCGAGAGTAGTGGCGAGATCACCTCAAAGGACGGGTTTTCGGTGGTGGCGCCAATCAGTGTTACAACGCCCTGTTCAACCGCGCCCAGCAGCGAATCTTGCTGTGACTTGCTGAAGCGGTGAATCTCATCGATAAATAAAATGGGATTCGGGTGATTGAAAAATTGAGTCTTTTTTGCCTTTTCAATCACTTCGCGAACGTCTTTCACACCCGAGTTGATGGCGCTTAAATTGTAAAACGGTCGGTCGAGTGTGTTAGCAATAATTTTGGCCAGGGTGGTTTTTCCAACGCCGGGCGGACCCCACAAAATAATGGAGGAGATGTTTCCTGATTCAATCATTTTTCGCAAAACAGCCCTGTCACCAACCAAATGATCCTGGCCAATGTAGTCGTCCAGCTTTTTCGGACGAAGTCGTTCTGCAAGTGGAGATAAGCTCATTTTTAATTTTTTGTTTCTCGTTTGTTTCTCGCCAAGCCGCAGGGGCACTAAGTTTATTCCTTTCGCGTCGTCGTGACTTTGCGTGAGGTTTTTTATTTAGTTGCAATACCGCTTAATGATGTTGTATGCATCCTGAATGCCCAGTTCGCCGGCTTTACTCAGGTCATTGGCTCCGCCGTCCATTTCATCCAGGTAGATCTTGGTCAAACCGCGATTAAAGTAGGCCTCTGCGAAGTCGGGCTGCAGTTCAATGGCTTTATCGAAGTTCCGGATGGCTTCCTGGTATCGGCCAAGTTTGCACAGGATGTACGCTTTGTTGTAATAGGAGAACGGAAAATCAGGGTTGATATGAATACAAACTTGGTAGTCATTCAGAATATCTTCATAATCGGAGATCATTTCCTGGGTATTCTGGCTTGGGTTTGGCGTCGATCCCACCGGGATGGTCAGGTCTTCCGAAAAGTCGGGCAGCGATTCGAGCAGCTCCACCATTTGAACACGGCAGTTTGCCCGGCTGAAGTGCGCCAGCGTGTTTTTCTCGTCCATGGCAATGGCTTGGTCAAAATCATCCATAGCTTCGCTATATTCGTTCACCAGAAACTTAAAAATTCCCCGGCTTAGGTGGTTTTCAGCCACCTTATTTGCTTTAATTTTTTCGTTAAAGTATAGGATTTGATTTCTGAAATGATCTTCGAAAGTGGTGGTTTTAATATTGCTGATGGTCATCATTGGCGTATAGTTGTTGAAGCGATTTAATTCTTCCAACGCCAGGTTGTAATATTGCAAGCGTTCGTAATCAATAGCATTTCGGCTGAACGACGAAATCACAAAAATATCCTGTAGCTCAATGATGATGTTCCGGTTTTGTATGCGGCCATCATCCACATCTTCCTCTTCGTCGGTTGGCAGGTTACGGGTGTCGGCCAGTGAAAGTCGAAAGCGGCGGCGGTCACGTTGCTCTTGTGTTTCCTCCTGTTTTTCTTCTTGTTTCTGCTGCGTATTTGGGCGTTGGGGAGTTTGCGCCGGAGGTTTTTGCTGTGTATTTTGTGCCTGTTGCTGCCCTGCAGCACCTGAGCTTTGCTGCTTGGTTTGCTGCTGCTGCTGCTGCTGTGCCAGGGCATCATCTTCCAGCATGCGTTGGCGGATGTTCAGGCGTGGATCCAGTTTGGCGGCTACGTTATAGTCTTCTTCATATCCCGGAATTTTCAAAACTTCCTTGGCTATTCCCCGGTTAAAGTAAGCATTAGGTAAGGTTGGGTTGATGCTCAGCGCCAAGTCATAGTCCATGATGGCTCCCTGGTAGTCTTCCAGCCGTTGCTTCACAATGCCACGGTTGTTGTAGGCATAAGCATTTTGCGGATCCAGCTTGATGGTTTGATCAAAATCGCGCAGGGCAGCGGCAAAATCTTCCAGCTCGAAACGCGCCAGACCACGCAGCAGATAAGCGCTGGCATAGTGCGGCCGAATCATGATGGCCCGGTTCAAATCGCGAATAGCTTCTGGAATATCACCTTTTAGAATGTTCGCATTACTTCGGTTAATGAAGCTGTTAATGAAGTTTGGGTTGATCTCCAGGGCTTTGTCGTAATCGGCAATGGCGCCTTCAATATCCTTCAACGAAAGCTTGGCAATCCCCCGGTTGTTATAAATGGCCTCGTTGTCAGGATCCAATTCCAGCGCCCTGTTGTAATCAGCAATCGCCGCATCGTAGTTCTTCAGCTCCAGAAATGCCAGTCCGCGGTGCATAAAAGCATCGGGGTAGTAGGGTTTAATATTGATGGCTTTGTTGTAGTCTTGAATGGCGCCACGGAAGTCTTCCAGTTGGTGTTTGGCCACACCTCTGAAATAATAGGGCTCCGGAAGTTGTGGCTTAAACTTAATAACAATGTTGAAATTTTCGATTGCTCCCACATAGTTGCCAATCTGGATGCGGGTTTGTCCCACACGGATGTAGTGGCTAATGTTCAACTGACTAAAAGCCAGATTGGAGAGGAGCAAAAATATAAGGGATAGTTTGATTTTCATTTATTTATTAGTCGTTTCAGCCAATCTTTTCATTGTTTGTTACAAGCTTTAATTGTTGTCCGACTTGCTCAAGTCCGTTTTCACTTCTGGCAAGTATCCGAAATTTGTTGGTTGATCACGTTCTGTTTTTCGTGTGGCGCAATTTACAAAGAGCAAGACGAATATTCTAAGCCGATTGATGATGTTTTTTGTATTTTTATTCAAATTTTGAATTTTTAACAAAAATCGATCCAATGAAACGATGCGACTGGTGCCTGAAAAATGATTTATATATCGACTACCATGATAACGAATGGGGTGTTCCGGTGCACGATGACCAGCTTTTGTTTGAGTTTTTGTTGCTGGAAGGCGTGCAGGCCGGCTTAAGCTGGCTGACGGTTTTACGCAAGCGTGAGAATTACCGGCTGGCCTACGATAATTTCGACCCAATCAAGGTGGCTGCCTATGACGATGCTAAAATGCAGGAGCTGTTGCAAAACGAAGGCATCATCCGTAACCGCTTGAAGGTGGCGGCGAGCGTGAACAATGCCCAGCGCTTTTTGGAAGTGCAGAAGGAGTTCGGATCGTTTGACAAGTATATTTGGGGTTTTGTCGATTTCAAGCCCATCGTTAACCACTTTGAAAAGCTGGAAGAGCTACCCGCCCGGACTGAGCTTTCTGATAAAATCAGTAAAGACATGAAAAAGCGGGGATTCAAGTTTGTGGGATCTACCATTGTTTATGCGCACATGCAGGCCACGGGTATGGTCAATGATCATTTGGTAAGCTGTTTCCGGCATGCCGAACTTGACGGGGTGCTGTAGTCTGCTGGAGTTTCAAACGTTCTTAAAAGGTGGTGGCTGGTTTTTCCTAATTTTTGCGAAAAATGAAAGGCTGAACGTTTCCAATTCAGCCTTTCTCCTAAGTTTTCTTTTGAATAGTCCTCTTTTTGACTCTGGTTTAATAGCAGGGTGAACTGCTGGGACCATCGTGTCGTCCGCCGCCGTGCCTGCCACCGCCGTGTCGTCCGCCACCTTGTCCACCACCTTGTCGGCCACCGCCGCGACCATTGGCATTGTTGGATTTGAATCCGTCACCAATTTTGTAGCCATCATCCTGTCCTCCGCCTGCTGTGGCGTTGTTACTTAGCAGAATCATCATAGTTGCAGCTGATGCAGCAGCATAACCGGTTTTTTTGATGGCTTCTTTTCGTGTCATCTTCTTCCCCAAAGAATCTTGAATTTTCTTCTCTACGTCAGTCTTTCGCTTTTCCATTTTATTGAATTTTTGTGTTAAATATATGTTTGTTAGTAAAATCGTATTGACTTCAGAAACGAGCTTTTACCCCAAGTTACAGTCAGTAAAATAGCCACTGGCTGTGGCGGCGATCTTATTGAGGCAATTTATGTTGAGATGGTTAGGTGAACAATAGGTAAAATCCCGTAAAATCATTTTTGCACAAGCTGAGTCTCAGTTTTAGTATTTATATTTAGCTCAACATTTATCGACACTTGAATTAATAAACAGTATCTAAATGACTGATATTCCATACGTCAAGCGAAAAATAGGACCTCGTTACCTGGTTTGGTTTCAAAATAGCAATTTGTATTTTCAACTCGAGGAGCCGGCCTGGTTTGCCTTTGAAAAGATTGCCCGAGGCCGGCAAGCTGAAGCCATTGTGCCCAAGTTGGAGCAACGGTATGGGTGGACCCCGGAGGAGAGTTTGACCTTTGTAAATGACATTGGACTTCGGGTTGAGGAAATGAACCGGCCTGTTGCTGGTGACGCTGATCCAAAGCCTGGTTTCGATGCAGCAGCACAACATGTTTTTACTTCCTACTCCAGCTATCATTACCGGCTGGGAAGCAGGGTCATCCGGTTTTTCTACGAGACTTCTTGGCTCGAACGCTACGTTCATCCCCTGATCAGTCACTTGGAGACAGACGGAAACGAAGGGGAGGACTTTCTTTTTGAGTTGTTTTCATTTCAAAACCAGGTTGTTTTCCGGTTTGATAAGCAGGTGAAAGGCATTTGGGGTAGGGATGAGAGCCATTTGGTAAAAGGGATGATTTTTCTGGAGCTGATCAATGTGCTGCATCAAAAGAAGAAAGAAGACTGGCTGATGACGGTTCATGCTTCGGCGATTACCAATGGGCACAAGACGATCCTTTTTTCGGCAGCTCCCGGAAGCGGAAAAACAACCCTTGCGGCCCTGCTGCAAGCGCGGGGATATCATCTCATTTCCGACGATTTTGTGCCGTTTGATAAATACACGATGAATGCCTACCCGTTTCCAATCGCCATGTCGGTGAAGGAAGGGGCAATGGAAGTGCTGGCTTCGCACTATCCCGAGTTGGCCGGCAGAGAGCTGCGAGAAGTTGCTCCAAATAAAAAAGTACGGTATTTACCTATTGAAAATGATTTGATGCAGCTGGTTTTCCCGGTTCGGGAAATCGTGTTTGTGAAATACAATCCGGCCGTCGATTTTCAACTGGATAAACTCGATTTTTTTGAAGCGTTAAGATTGCTTCTTGAACAGGTTTGGGTACCACCAACTCCCGCAAATGTGGAGGTTTTGTTTGAACGGGTAGAAAGCCTCAGGTTTTATCAACTCAATTATTCTGACAGCTCAAAAGCGTTGGATGCGATCAAAGAGATGTTTGACAATGACTGACAGGGAAATGTATTATTTGATAGGGAAATGCCTTGCTTTGGATGAACATCCGGAGTTTAGGGATCAGCTTGTTGCCCTCGCGAAATCCGAGCTGATCGACTGGTACCAGTTTGTTTCGTTGTGTAGCAATCACCTGGTTTTACCTGTCATCTTTTTAAAATTCCGGACACATAATCTTCTTGACCATTTGCCGGAAGATTTGACGAGCCATTTACAGGAGGTTCATGCGCTGAATGTGGCCAGGAATAAACGAATTTTGAAACAGCTTCACGAAATTGTAGAAGTGCTGAAGCCGCACAAGATCTACCCGGTGTTTCTGAAAGGTGCAGCCAATTTATTGGATGAACTTTACACTGACGTGGGCGAACGAATCCTTGGCGATATCGACTTTCTGGTTTCAGATGACGAATACCTGGAAGCGGCCCGGCTGATGAAGGAAGCAGGCTATGCCGAAGCGTACGATACGCCGGACTACAAGGACATTGAAACCTTCAAACATTATCCGCGGCTCTTTCATCCGGAGCACGGGGCAACCATTGAAATTCACCGGATTCCGGTCGATGAAGCGTTCACCGGTTGGTTCAGTAATGAGACGATTGCCCGTGAAAAGCAACTGGTGGAGGAACTAGTCGGGTGCTATGTGCCGTCGGCCAGGCACAGGCTCATTCATAACTTTATTCATGGGCCGCTTTCCAATCAGGACCACTCGTTTGGACGAATGTCGCTGCGTGGCGCCTACGATTTGTATCTACTCTCGAAAAAGTTTCCGCCGGAGCAAGCCTTAGTCGAGATTAAGCCAAAACAAAAAGCGATCGCCTACTTTGCGCTGGTTCGGCGTGTACTTGGATTAGACCTGGCCTTTTTTCCGAAGAGCAACCTGGCCTATCGCATCCTCTACATGAAACACACCCTCAACCTTTCATCGACGCTGTTCAATCAGGCTCACCGTAACAGTCTGTTTCTTGGAGAGCGAATTTTCAAGGGCTATTTGGGGCAGATCATAGAGGCATTCTACTCCCGAGAGAAACGGAACTATTTAAGTCGGCGAATTTTTAACCGGCAGTGGTACGGAGATCATTTACGGCTTTATTCAAGATTCTTTGCAAAACACAAATAACACCCAGATTGTGACACATTGTCGTACTCTTTTTTCACGAAGGACTTGTAAAAAATTGTTGAAAAAAAGCAGGTTAACCCATTCATGGTTTGAATGAAAGATTTAATTTTAATATCGATATCAGCTAACAACTAAACTCAATAAAAATGGAAACAACAAACAAATCCACAAAACTATCTAAAGCCAAATTGTTTTATGAAATTTACAAAGATCCCGAAAGGAAACCGCTTGCGCAGATGTTGACAGAGATTAGCTATCTCACTTTTTTCAACAAAGCCGTTCCACGAGTTTACTTTTCCAGGTATCTTTTTAAAAAGGGAAAGGAGAATATCCTAAATTATATTCCGTCAGACTATTTGGATCGGGTTACAGCGTTTTTTAATGAGAAGGATACTTCTCTTACGCTGGAAAATAAATTGTACTTCGATTTATATTACAGGCAATTCAATATCCGTTTACCGAAAACGATTATGTACAATCTCAAGAAAGTTTTCTTTTTGGGAGACCATAGCTTTCAATTGAATAATGGGCGGGATTTTCAGTCGGTATTGGTCGATATCTTCAATAATAATCCGGATTATAATTCGATTATTGTTAAAAAAATGTACGGCAGCTATGGCGGATATGAGATTTATAAGTTGTCCAGACAAAAATGTGAGGAAGACCCACAATACATTGAAGCGCTTTATCAGGATGTTGTTCGTTCAGGTTTTTTGTTTCAGGAAACAATCATTCAACACGAGCATGTAGACAAGCTAAATCCTTCATGTGTGAATACCATTCGAATTGACACGTTTATGGATGGTAACGGGAAGGTTGATGTCATCTCAGGTTTTATCCGAATCAACATTAGCGATTCGTATCTCGACAATATTACCCAAGGTGGATATGGAATTGGAGTTAACCTGAACGATGGGACGCTTAAGAAATATGGCTATTGCTACCCAAAATATGGCATCAAACCGCTCACTGCGCATCCGGTAACAGGTACTGTTTTTGAAGGGTTTGAAATTCCATTCTTTGACCAGGTTAAAGAGTTGGTCATCAATGCGGCGAAAGTGTTGCCTGGTTTGCGCCTGGTCGGCTGGGATGTGGCTATCGAGAAGTCGGGCCCCGTACTTATTGAAGGGAACGCGAGTTATGGTGCCAATGGAAATGATTTTCATGATGGTGGGTATCGAGCCAACAAGGTATATCAGAATGTGATGAAGGAATTTCACCTGTTGTCAAAATCATAATTCAGGGATTTTTTTATAGATGATTAACAACTTGAGTGGGACAACTGTCCGCCAGACTCATTTTTATAGCCGTTGCCATAAGCTTCTGATTTGAACAATGATGCATCCGTAAGGCTTTCTATTATAGAAGGAGTCTTTAAATCGGATGAAAACAATAAGTCTATCATGGTTGAATTGGCTCATCGTTGGGGCGATGGGCATTGGTTTTTTGGTTGGAGGTTGCTCCGGCCGAACGGTGAGAACCATGGAGGTTACCGCGACTGCTTACAACTCGATCGGCTCGCAAACGCACCCTGACCACGAGAATATTACTGCCTGGGGCGACACCCTGGAGCCCGGCATGAAGTGCATCGCCGTTTCGCGCGACCTGATTCCCGAAGGCTTGGATTACGACACCAAGGTGAAAATTGAAGGATTGCCCGGAACCTACCGGGTGCTCGATAAAATGAACCGCCGCTGGACCCAGCGAATCGATATTTATATGGGAGTCGATGTGGAAGCTGCCATGGATTGGGGCGCGCAGCAGGTAACCATTTCGTGGAAGGAGGACAAGTAAGTTTTTTGCTGAAGTTCCTTTGTGCAGAAGCGATCAGCTTCCCTGTCATTTCGCTGGAAGTCATCAAGCTCATTGTTGGGACGCCGTCCCGCACCCCGGGTTTCATCATTCATGCCATGAATAGCCCGTCCAGCATTCCGGATTCCACCATTTATGCCATGAATAGCCCGTCCCGCATTCCGGATTCCACCATTCACACCATGAATACGTCGTCCAGCATCTGGATTTCATCATTCATGCCATGAATGCTCGTTCCCGCATCCCGGATTTCATCATTCAGGCCATGAAGAGCCTGTCCAGTACTCCGCATTTAATCATTCATGCCATGAATACCCCATCCCGCTTCCGGAATTTCATCATTCATGCCGTGGGCGAGCTTTCCCACATCCGGGATTTCACCATTCATGCCATGAGCAGGGTTTCCAGCCTTTGGGATTTGGCGCTCATACCATGGGCGTGTTTTCCAGCTTCCTGGATTCGGCCTCCATGCGAAGGGGATTGACTTTTCGTTTTCTGATTTGAACAACAAGACGATGCCAGAAGCCCGCAATCCGGTTTAATCTGCTACTTTTGTGAAGCGGTTTGCCGGTGATCAAATCAAAAGCTGGCAACCGGGTGCATGAGAATCAATTTTCAATTCAAAAAAATAAAGCGATGCCTTTAACCAACAATGATATTCTGAAGAAGTTACGTGTGGCGCTGAAATTGCGCGATGACGATATTATCGAGATTTTGAAGCTCGTAGATTATCAGGTGACAAAAAGTGAATTGGGGGCTTTTTTCCGAAGCATCGAACACCCGAACTACAAACCGCTGCAAGATCAAATTCTACGCAACTTTCTTAATGGGCTGATCATTTATAAGCGGGGCCCGAAAGACAAAGGGCCCGGGCAAACTCCGGAAAAGAAAGCGGAATAGTCGCGCCAACCATTCAACTCGCTGCAAGCTTTTGTGTTTCTTATTTTCATTTCTGGTCGTGATGGTTGGAGTGTTCATAATGCTCCCGAATCAAGTCGCGGCCAAAGTCACCATCAAAATCGCGCCAAACGGAATGGATGTGGTTGGCTCCATTTTGCGTGTTGTCCAACTCAATCAGAAAGGTTTTGCCCTGCACCCGGTAGTAATGCGGCTCGCCGGGCTGTGTGCTGCCGGCCCATCCAAAGCGGATCTGGTCAAACTCTTCGGTTTTTAACAGGTTCATACGTAGGGTCGCCAGCTCGCTTGGCATCGAAGCCAGGTATTCATCAATCAGCTCTAGCAAAATGGCCTGGTGGCCCGGATCCAGCGCTTTCAGCTCGATGCCTACAGGTTTCATCGGCTCCACCTGACTTTCGTTGGAGGAGGTGATATCCCAAAAGGCCTGATTGCGGAAGATGGCCTGTTGGCGCTGGTTCTCCGGCAAGGCCTGGAGCAGCTGAAAAGCCAGCTCCTCTTCGCGCGCCAGTGTCTTTTCCCCTTTTCGTTTTCCTTCGGGAATAATGGCCGGATTGGCACCCATAAATCGGGGAGCCATCGAAATTTCACCGTCAGCCATCGTAAAGTTCAGCGACAGGTGATGTCCTTCAAACGACCAGCCCCACAAGTTGTTTTTGTCCGGTTCGCCATAAAAGGCCACAAAATAGTTGTCGGGGTTTCTATAAGCAGGATTATTCTCCAGCTGGCCCAGAATTTCTTCCAGCTCCAGAATCTTTTGTGTTTTGTCGTAGCCGGTTTCACTCAGGTAACTTTTCAACAAACTGAAAAGCAGTTGGCGTTGCGTATTGTCCAGCTCGCCTAAACTAATTCCCGCCCGGGTATAGCTGGTGGCCGGCAAGTAGTGCCAACGGCTTCGAGATGAATCTTCAAACGGTAATTGTGCTCGTTCACGTTGAGCTTCATTAAGCGATGCCAGAAAATGCAGGGCAGCATCGGGCTTAACTTGGTTGGACGACAGGGAACCAAGAGCGGAAAGCAGAATCAGAATGACAGCCATTTTCTTCATTTTTTGTAGTTGAATTAAAAATCAGCCTGTTTGCACAGACCAGGTACTGTTATTCTAACAACTGAACGACTGTTTTTGCTTGCTATTTTTTTAGCGTCAAGGGAGAAGGTAGAACAGGGCGATCAAAATGATGGTGAGCGAAGACACCCCAATCGGAAACCACACCGGAGCAATCCAGGGGCGGGGAATGAGAAAGAGGACATCGGTTGTGGTAAGTTTTGGTGGCCACCCGATGAGCAGGTAAAGCGATCCGTAATAGAACAAGTCCCAAAAAGCAAAAGTCCACAAGAAGACCATGGTTTTTTCCAGCCAGCCTTCGCCAAGCAGCCAGGCCAGTGTGGTGAGCATGACGATGGTTGCAGCTTCACGTGTCATTTCAATGCGAATCAAGCGGCGGGGAACCTGCTCTAGCGCTTGCCGGTTATCAATCTCCGGATCGAGCAAGCCAATGGCCTTACGCAGGTAAACCACCACCACAGCTTCGACATGTGCCATCGCAATTCCAAATAAGCCCAGTAGTACGAATTTGAAAATCATCGGAGCTCCTTTCTTTTTGAGATAAAGCGAAAACTTAACCTGGGGTCGATCATCAAAGTTAAGGATCTTTGATCAGTTCATCCAAGTTGTCAATTCAGATTTGCAGGCGGATAACCTCCGGTTTATTGCTTCGTACATGCAACAACAGCAAACAAACAAAAACAATCCGTCATGTCTAAGATTTTATTTTCCGTTTGCCTGGCAGGCTTTAGTCTTTTTGCGCTGGAAGGCAAAACACAGCAAGATCCCTATGAGCAAACCCGCAAGCTCATGGTCCGGCAGCAGATCGAGAGCCGGGATATTCATTCCAAATCCGTGTTGGATGCGATGCGTTCGGTTCCGCGCCACCGTTTTGTGCCGGCCAAATATCAAAGCGAAGCGTATCGCGATGGGCCCCTTCCGATTGGTTACGGACAAACCATTTCGCAACCTTACATTGTGGCTTACATGACCGAGCTGATTCGTCCCGAGCCTGGGTTTAAAGTGTTGGAGATTGGCACCGGATCGGGTTACCAGGCGGCGGTGCTGGCCGAAATTGTTGATTCGGTTTATACCATTGAGATTGTTGAAGAGCTGGGGCAATCGGCTGCTGATTTGCTTCGCGATTTGCATTACGATAATGTTCATGTTAAAATAAGCGATGGCTATCATGGCTGGGAGGCAGCCGGGCCGTTTGATGCCATTGTGGTGACTGCGGCAGCCGATTTTATCCCGCCACCATTGATTCAGCAGTTGAAGGAAGGGGGACGGATGGTGATTCCGGTTGGGTCACCTTTTCAGGTTCAGCAGTTGAAGCTGGTGGAGAAAAAGAACCAGCAAGTAAGAACCGAGAACCTGCTGCCGGTTCGGTTTGTGCCTTTTACCCGTGAAAATGACTAAGGCGGCGCGGTTGCATAGGAATCGTGTTGGGCTTGGAATTGGGCTGGTATCCGCGGCGCTCATTGCTTTTCAGCTGGCGCTGATGCAAATCTTTTCCATCACGCAGTGGTACCATTTTGCTCACCTCATCATTTCGCTGGCGCTGCTTGGATTTGGTGCTTCCGGAACCTTTCTGGCTTTTTTCAGGGAGCGCTTGCTGCGGCATTTCGCAGCTGTTTATCCGGCCTTGCTTTTGCTCACCGCCGTTACGATGGCCCTGGCTCCGCTTGTTATTCAAATCGACCTTTTCAGGTTTGATACCTACCTGTTATTTAACGATCGCCGTCACCTGTTGCGTCTTGCCCTGACCTGCCTGTTTCTGCTGCTTCCTTTCTTCTTTGGTGCTCTGGCCATCGGGCTCAGCTTTGTCCGGTATGGTGAAAACATTGGCAAGCTCTATTTTGCCAATTTGCTGGGCTCGGGTTTGGGTGGTTTGTTGGCGCTTGCGCTGATGTGGCTGGTACCGCCCGCGGGTTTGCCCGCGATTTTGGCTATTCTTCCATTGATGGGTGGGTTCGTTGGCCGGGCGCACAAGCAAAGCCGCGTACTGTTTGGGCTGGGTCTGATCGTTTTGTTGGTGATGAATGTGGACGATCCAAAGCTGGTTCGCTCAGAATACAAAAGCATTGAGAAAACTTTGCTGCTTCCCGAGGCAGAGGTGATTAGTCGATCGTATAGTCCTTATGGTTTGCTTGAAGTGGTTAGCACTCCGGCATTACGCTATGCTCCCGGTTTAAGTCTGGCTTTCCAGGGGGTCGTTCCGTCGCGCCTGGGTGTTTTCAATAACGGGAATGGGCTGGGGGTGTTTCTGCCAAAACCAGCGCCTGATTCTCTGTCCATTTTGCAATACGCCACCAATGCTTTGCCTTATCTGATTCAACAGCCTGCAAATGCTCTGATTTTGAGTAGCGGCACCGGCGAACAGCTGAGCCTGGCCTTGTCGCACCAGGTTCCTCAGATTGATGCTGTTGAACCCAATCGCCTGTTAGTTGCTCTTATGCAAGAGGAGTTTGCCGATTCAACCAACCACTTGCTGGGTGATCCGGCAGTAACAGTGCACCTGCTTGAACCGCGAACGTTTGTGCAAAGTAGTGCGGAGAGGTACGACCTGATCCAACTGCCGGTGATTGGTTCGTTCTTCGGTTCATCGGGACTGAATGCCCTGGAGCAGCGTTATGATCTTACGCGCGAAGCTTTCGGTGAGTTGTGGCAACGTTTGTCACCCGACGGACTGATCAGCATTACCTGTTGGATGGATTATCCGGTGCGCAATCCACTGAAAATACTGGCTACTCTATCTGATTTGCTCGATAAGGAGGTTGAAGAAAAAGAAAAGCATTTAGCAGCAATCCGGAGTTGGAGTACGGTCACTTTTGTGCTTAAAAAGTCGGTTTTTACGGAGGCCGAGGATTCAACAATCCGGGAATTTTGTGGACGCATGTTTTTTGATCCGCTGCTTTTGCCCGTTCAATCCGGGTTTGACCGGGAGCACTTCAACCAACTGGATGACCCTTGGTTTTTTGATGCGGTGGATCAGCTCGTGACCGGTTCGGCTGATTCGCTATACCAGGACTATGCTTTTCGCATTCAGCCAGCCACTGATAACCAGCCGTATTTTTTTCAATACCTCCGGTTGAAAAGCTTGAATCAGCTGAGTCAACTTTTTGGGGATCAAACGGTGCCTTTCATCGAGCTGGGTTATGTGGTCGTTTGGCTCACCTTGTTGCTGGTGGTGATCGCTTCGCTGGCTTTTGTTCTGCTGCCGCTGGTTCCTTCTTCCTTTCGCTTGAAGCGAAAATTCAGAACCTTTCTTTATTTTGGAGGGATTGGGCTGGGGTACCTATTTGTTGAAATGGTTTTTATCCAACAGTTTACGCCCTTTCTTGGGCACCCGATTTATGCCGCTTCGGGCGTCATTAGCCTGATGTTGCTGTCATCGGGCGTTGGGAGCTACTTTTCCGGCCGTATTCGTCTTTCACCCAAAAGCCTAATGATCACCAGCTTTTTGATTGCCGTGTTAATCCTGATCTACGCGTTCAGCCTGACGGCTGTTTTACGTGCGTTCAATGCTTATTCCATGTTGATAAAGATCGGCTTGATGATACTGATCGTCGGTGTTCCGGGTTTGATCATGGGTTTGCCCTTTCCTCTTGGCCTGACCGACATCAGCAAGCGACAGCCGTCGGCGGTTCCCTGGGCCTGGGCGGTTAACGGCTGTGCATCAGTGGTGAGTGCCAGCCTGGCGATTCTAATTTCGGTTGAAGCTGGCTTTCTTTGGGTGATGGTGTATGCTGCCCTGGCTTATTTCGTGGCTACACTGGCCAACAGCCCAGCCCGTTTTTGGCAAATCCATTAGCCTGCTTTTGGTTCATCAGCTGTTTTTTTTCCAAACTTAAAGGTTTTGTAGAGGTACCCCATGTATGGAAAGACGACCAGCACACCCACAATTAAGGCAATGAGCAGTTGCAATTGCGTTGGTTTGGGAGCAATCGCACTTTGAACGGTGATGTCCACGCCATCGTTGATTTTGACCAATACCGGAAATTGAATGGCAAACCAGCCGAGCACAATCATGGTCGTCTGAAAGCCGGCAATCAACCGCAGCATCTGTCGGTTATTGCGTTTCAGGTTGATCCACAATAAAGGCAAAGCGATTGTTGCCAACACCACACTGATCATGCTTGGTATGGAATGGTAAAACTCAAAGAAAAGCGGATGACCTTCCAGTTCTGCCGTGGCAAAAACCAGGGCTCCTGCTACAACCAGCGCAATAATCAGGTACTTGGCGATTCGGGTAAATCGTTCGACGTGTGATTTTTCTTTGGTTTCGCCCAAGGTATAGATGGTTGCCAAAAAGGCAAAGAGAATGACCACAAAGATACCCAGGCTAAATGAGAACCAGTTGAGCCAGGGATTTAGGTAAACAGCATAAAAACCTTGCGAGTAGTCCTGTGTGATGTCGCCCAAGATAATTCCACCGGTTGTCACTCCTAAAAAGAAGGTCGTGAACAAACTGGAATATCGGAATATGGAGGAGTAAATGGCTTTGGGCGTTTCTTCCTCAATGTCATAATGCCTGAAAGTAAAGGCTGATCCACGCAGAATAATACCGATCAGAACGAGCAAGACCGGAATGTGCAAGGCAGTTAAAACGGTGGAATAAACCGTTGGAAATCCAACAAACAGGATCACCACGACCAGGATAAGCCACATGTGGTTGGCTTCCCAAACAGGCGCTATAGCCCGTGAAACAATGCCGGACGCTTTTCCGCGCGAAATCAATTCGAGGATTCCCCCTCCGAAATCAGCTCCGCCAAGCAGAACGTAGAGCAATAACGAAATTCCGAGTATGATTAAGATTATTTCAGTCATGTTTCAGGTATTTGGTTTGAAGCATTTTGATTTGACGGCTCATCAGCCAGGCAACGATAAAGCTCAACAGCAGATAGACCGCTGAAATGGTGTAAAATGTGTATTGAATTCCCGGCATCGGGGTCAGCGCATCTTTCGTTTTCATGATGCCGTAGATAATCCAGGGCTGGCGGCCTACTTCCGTAACGACCCATCCCGCCTGAATCGCAATAAAGCCGAGAGGAGTGGCAAAAACGAGCAGCAGCATCCACCAGCGTTTTTCAAGCCAGTGTTTCCACTTGTAGGTTCCGGCTAAAAAAATGACGGATAGCAACATCAGAAACATGCCAATAGCGACCATCAGTTGAAAGGAATAATGAACAATGGGAACCGGCGGCCATTCTTCCTCCGGAAATTCTTCCAACCCCTTTACTTCGGCATTGAAATCGCCATGAGCCAGAAAGCTTAAGGCACCCGGGATTTTGATAGCGTAGTTCACTTTACGGTTCTCCACATCCGGAATGCCACCGATGATGAGCGGAGCCGACTTCTGTGTTTCAAAATGCGACTCAAAGGCAGCCAGCTTGGCAGGCTGCAGCTTGGCTACATTTTTGGCTGCATGGTCGCCACTCAAAGGTTGCAGGAAGGCGGCAACCGAAGCAAACGCCAGGGCGATGGTCAAGGCTTTGGCATGGATCTCCAGCCGGTTTTTCATGAAAAGCAGCGCGTGCACTCCGGCAACGGCAAAACCCGTAGCCGAAAAGGCTGCGATAATCATATGATGCGACTGGGCAAACCAAGCCTTGTTGAACATGGCTGCTACCGGGTCGATATTGTAGGCTTGCCCATCGATCCAGTCGAACCCAGCCGGAGCGTTCATCCAGGCATTGGCTGAAATAACAAAGATTCCGGAGGCCACCCCGGCGATACCAACAACCATTCCGGTGTATAAATGTACTTTGTCGCTCAGGCGATTCCAGCCGTACAGCCAAAGTCCAAGCGCAATCGCTTCAACAAAAAAGGCAGTTCCTTCCCACGAAAAAGGCATGCCGAAAATGGGACCGGCATGTTCCATAAAGGTTGGCCAGAGCATGCCCAGCTCGAAGGAAAGCACGGTTCCTGAAACGGCGCCAACAGCAAAAAAGATGGCTACTCCTTTTGCCCAAGCTTTCGCTAAATCGAGGTACACCGGGTTTTTGGTCTTCAGCCATTTCCATTCGGCCACAAACATAAACCAGGGCATAACCATGCCAATACATGCAAAAACGATGTGAAATCCGAGCGAGACGGCCATTTGTAATCGTGCGGCCAAAAACTCATCCATAGTTAGTTATTTTTGTTTTCTAAAGTACTTAATTTATCCCATTCAACACCCGAAAAAGCTTTCTGTTTGATGCAAGAAAGTATAAAACGAAAGCTTTTTAGGAATCAGTTGGTTGAAGAATGTCTTTTACAGTGCTTTGCAGGTTGGGAAGCACCGACTGGCTAAACCATGCATTTTTGGCTTGCCAAATGTTGTTGCGGGGCGACGGGTGGGGAAGAACAAAATACCGGGGCCGAAAATCTTCAAAATGACGAACAGTTTCGGTGAGTGTGCGACGTGCCCGTTCACCCAGATAATAATTTTGAGCATACTGACCCACCAGAATGATGAGTTTGATTTGGGGCATGTGGGCAATCAATTTTTGATGCCAAAGCGGGGCACACGCCTTACGGGGTGGGAGATCGCCCGACTTGCCTTTTCCCGGATAGCAGAAGCCCATGGGAATCAGTGCGATTTGATCCGGATCATAAAAGGTTTGTTTGTCCACCTGAAGCCATTGCCGAAGGTTGTTGCCGCTTTTATCGTCCCACGGAATACCACTTTGGTGAACTGCCAGTCCGGGCGCTTGTCCAACGATCATGATTTTGCTCTCGGCGCTTGCGGTAACAATCGGGCGAGCTCCGAGCGGCAAAAATTCGGAACAGTGCTGACAGGCCGCTATTTGCTGAAGAATGTGTTGCATGGTTTTATACATTTTATTTTCCGAGTTTTAAAATCCGGATGGCGCCTTGAATGACCAGCACAAAGACGATGGAACCGATAATCAGGTCAGGTTTGTTCGAGTTGAGCCAGTTCACGAGTACACCGGCCACAATCACTCCCAAATTAATGATCACATCGTTCGATGTAAAAATCATGCTGGCCCGCATGTGGGCTTCCTTACTTTTCGATTTCTGAAGCAGGTAAAGGCAAATTCCGTTGGCAATAAGGGCCAGCACCGAAACCACAATCATGGTCGAAAAGTCGGGCATCTTTTCAGCACCCAAAAACCGGCGAACAACTTCGACAAAACCAATAACAGCTAAGGTGATTTGGAAATAACCTGCCAGCCTGGCGATTCTCTTTTTTCGAATTAAACTGCCGCCAACGGCCAGCAGGCTGATGCCATAGACGAACGAGTCCGCCAGCATATCGAGGCTATCCGCCACCAATCCCATCGATTTTGAAAGGATCCCGGTAGTCATTTCCAAAATAAAGAAGACGAAGTTGATGGCCAAAACAGTCCACAGCAGTTTGCGTTGCTGCGATTCGTTGCTGAATGAAACCTGCGTTGTTTCTTCAGTCGAAAGTTTTTTCCCACCCAGTTTGAGCTCGCTGATCGATTGCTCAATTTGATCGAGTTGGCCTTCGTGAAAAATGGTCAGTTTCCTGTCGGAAAGATCAAACTTGAGCTGCTTGATGCCGCTTATCGGATCCAGTTTCATCCGGATCAGGTTTTCCTCCGAAGGGCAATCCATTTTTGAAATTTCAAAGGTCGATTTTTGCATGTTCCAAATTTTCTTTCAATCGATAACGGATAAACCGGACGCTTGGTTTTTATGTTTTTTCTGATTCAAAGAAACGAATCTGACGCCAGATTTACTGCGGAACAGATCGGTCAATTGCTGTTTTGAAGAATTCCAGAACATCTTGTTTGACTAGTTCCGGATGTTCGTGCCCGATGCCCGGATAAGTTTTTATTGTGGCTCCAATATGATGTATTTCATATTGATGGGCACAGTTCGACCACCGTTCAGGTTGCATCTGTTCACCGAGTGTTTGATAAATCAGCTTGCGTTCGTCATCATCATAACCATCGGCATATGGAATGGCGTCGTTGTCGTCCAACTGACCCATAAACCAAAGTTGAGGTGTTTGTCGAAAGTCTTCCAGCTGAAAGGGTCTTCCAAACCGATCGGCGAAATCGCAGGTTCCCAGGGGATAGTTCATGGCATGTCCTTTTATACTGTCGGTTGGAAGCATCAGTAATCCGTTGAGTCCTCCGGCAGCGACGGCCAAAATCCTTTCGGGGTGGATCATTGCAAAGCGGTTGGCAAAAGTTCCCGAGGCCGAAAATCCGGTGAGCAAGAATTGTTGTTGAGTGGGTGAGCCCATCTCTTTTAGCCGGATTTGCGCATCATTAATCATGGCCAGCAGTTGCAGATCCAGTCGCTCCAAGTCGTTACCCTGTTGGTTCATGGCGTCACGATCCAGCGAGTGCGTATAAATATGCCAGTTTTCTGCTGGCCGGGGAAATGCGGGCACCAAGAGCGGATCGTTGAGCTGCCGCGCCAGAAAATTGCCCAGGTAAAAATCTTTCGATGCAAGCCGCTCGGCCTTTTCAAGATGTTCATCAAATACATCGCTGGTAAAGCCCGAATTGTTGGGTTCAACAATTAACGTTCGCACATCGGCTGAGTCCATGTTTTCCGGGAGATAGAGAAAATAAGGAAAATGGAATCCGGCTGTTTCATTGGCTTGAATTTGGATGAGCCGGCCTTTTTCATTTTTACACGAAAAAGCGAAAAGCAGGAGAAGAAGCAATAGCCATTTGGGTTTCATCGTGTTGGTCTTTTGGTTTCTCTTTTAGTATGCAATTCTCATGAAAAATTACATGGTTAAACTGGCTGCCCAGAGTAAACAAAAAAGGCCCGTCATTTCTGAAAGGCCTTTGCTGTTTTATTTTGAATAATGATTGTCCGCTACCATGCCTGTTTGTGCTATGTGGCTGTCAATGTTGGTCATTCATAGTCATTTTATTGTCATTGGTAGTTTTCAAAACAGCTTTATGACCGCGCAATGACAATTGAATGACTTTTTATATGGCGTTTGGTAAGCTTGAGGATACTCATTTTAAAATTTATTTTTATTCCAGATAAGTGTACCCGTACAGCCCTGAGCGGTAATTCGATAAAAACTCTTTTCCTTCGCTGGCTGAAATCGTTCCAGCTTTGACAGATGATGTTACCCAAGTTTCGACGGTGCGCACCATCTTTTTCGGATTGTATTGCACATAGTCCAACACTTCGGCTACCGTTTCGCCATCAATAATTTGATCGATCGAGTAGCTGTCGCCTTCCACTGAAACATGCACGGCGTTGGTGTCGCCAAACAGGTTGTGCAAATCACCCAGAATTTCCTGGTAGGCACCCACCAAAAACACCCCGATGTAGTAGGGTTCCTTCGCTTTTAATTTGTGCACAGGCAGGTAATGCGACAAATTTCGGGTCGAAATAAAGTTGTCGATTTTACCATCCGAGTCGCAGGTAATATCTTGAATGGTCGCTGCCCGGTCAGGTTTTTCATCCAGCCGGTGAAGCGGCATGATGGGGAAAATCTGATCGATGGCCCAGGAGTCGGGTAGCGACTGAAATAGCGAAAAGTTGCAGAAATATTTGTCGGCCAGCAGCTTTTGCAGGTTGTTTAGCTCTTCCGGTACGTGTCTGATTTTGCTGGTCATTTGTTGGATCTCGCGGGCAATTGACCAAAACAGACGTTCCACCTGGGCGCGGGTTTTCAAATCGAGCAAACCGAGGCTAAACCGATCCAGCGCTTCTTCGCGGATTTGCTGAGCATCGTGCCAAATTTCCAGCATACGAGGCTGGTTGATGGTATCCCACAGCGAATACAACTCTTTTACCAGTTCATGATCGTCTGGCTGAGTTTCTTCTTCTTCATCCCATTCAGGCAATGATGCCGATTCCAACACTTCGAAAACAAGTACGGAGTGGTGGGCTGTCAATGAACGTCCGGATTCGGTAATGACGTTGGGGTGGGGAATGTTGTTTTTATCACTGACATCAACCATGGTCGAAATGGCATCGTTCACATACTCCTGAATGCTGTAGTTGACGCTGCTTTCGTTGTTGGCCGAACGGGTGCCGTCGTAATCTACACCCAAACCACCACCAATATCAACAAATTCGATGTTGAATCCATTCAGGCACATCTGGGCATAAAATTGTGAAGCTTCGCGCAAGGCGATTTTGATGCGCCGGATTTTGTTGACCTGGCTTCCGATATGGAAGTGAACCAGTTTAAGGCAGTCTACCAATTCGTTTTCACGCAAATAGTCCATGGCATCAAGCAACTCGCTCGAAGTCAGTCCAAATTTACTGACATCGCCACCGGAGTTTTCCCATTTTCCGCTTCCCGAGCTCGCCAGCTTGATGCGGATTCCCAGATTGGGTTTAATTTTTAACCGGCGGGCGATGCGGGCAATCAGTTTCAGCTCATTCAATTTTTCCACTACGATATAAATCCGCCGGCCCATTTTTTGCGCCAGCAAAGCCAGCTCAATGTAATCTTCGTCTTTGTACCCATTGCAGATAATCAGTGAGTCGTTGTTGGTATTTGTTGCAATAACCGCGTGCAATTCCGGTTTGGAACCAGCTTCCAGTCCAATGTTAAATTTTTTGCCGTGGCTGACAATTTCTTCAACAACCGGCCGCATTTGGTTGACTTTTATGGGATAGATGATGAAATTTTGCGCTTTATAATTGTATTCTTTGGCAGCAATTTTAAAACAGTTGGCCATTTTTTCAATCCGGCTGTCCAAAATATCCGGAAAGCGAATCAGCATGGGGGCAGCAACATCGCGCACCTGCAATTCATCAATCAATTCTTTCAAGTCTATCTGAACTCCGTCTTTTTGGGGTGTCACAACGACATTTCCTTTTTCGTTCACTGAAAAATAGTTAATTCCCCAACCATTGATATTGTAGAGTTCTTCTGTATCTTCTATGCGCCATTTTCTCATAGTTATCGATCTGCTTTTTACATTAAACGTATTTTCTTCGGGCCTCAAATATAGTTGATCAAACAATACAAGAAACAATATTAAAACGCAAATCGCAGCGACGCAATTTTTTTGGCAAAAAAAGCGGGTTGCTGACTAAAATAACAAGTGGGTTTCATAAAATTAGGTTAAAAGTAATTTTCACTCTTATAAAATTTGTAAATTGCATCCGTTGATATAACGATGACTGTTTGTGTTATTTTACGACTAAATTTGATACGATGATGACAAAAAAACTAATCTTTCTGGTGACCTTTATTTGCGCTGCTTTTTTTGTGCGGGCCCAGGAAAAAACCTATGAAATTTCCATTAAAAGGCCGAAGAAGGAAATTTCGATTCAACCCAACATGTATGGCGTTTTTTTCGAAGACATCAACTTTGGTGCTGATGGCGGTTTGTATGCTGAATTGATTAAAAACCGTTCGTTCGATTTCACCAACTCGCCTACCATGGGCTGGTTAACTTACGGACATGTTTCGGTGGAAACAACAGGTGCTCCGTTCGAGCGAAATCCGAATTACCTACGTCTGACCAATTCCGGTTTGTTAACCGGAACCGGCGTTATTAATGAAGGATTCCGCGGGATTGGTGTGAACCAAGGCGAAAAGTATTCGCTTAGTTTTTATGCCCGCTCCATTGATAGTGAGGCAAAAAAACTTCGGATTGAACTGATTTCGTCCGGTGCGGAAATCATGGCTCATGCTGATCTGGAAGTCACTTCGGGTGAATGGAAAAAATACAGCGTTGAACTTTCTCCGATGTGGACAGATCCTCATGCAAAGCTTCGGATTGACCTTCGTTCGTTGGGATCAATCGACTTGGAGCATGTGTCGCTTTTCCCGGAGAAAACCTTCAAAGGTCGCGAAAATGGCATGCGTCAGGATTTGGCGCAGGCGCTGGCCGATCTTAAACCTGGAATTTTTCGTTTCCCCGGCGGGTGCATCATTGAAGGCAACAGTCTGGAGATGCGCTACCAATGGAAAAATTCAGTTGGTCCGGTAGAAAATCGGCCGGTTCTGGAAAATCGCTGGAACTATGAGTTTCAGCATCGGTTTACGCCCGACTACTTCCAATCGTACGGACTTGGTTTCTACGAGTACTTTTTATTGTGCGAAGACCTGGGAGCTGATGCGCTTCCGGTTGTGAACTGCGGAATCGCTTGTCAATACGCCACCGAAGAGGTTTGCGAAGACCTGGAGCCCTACATTCAGGATGCACTCGATTTAATTGAATTTGCCAATGGCCCCGTCACATCAACCTGGGGAAAGGTACGTGCCGAAATGGGGCATCCCGAGCCGTTCAATATGAAAATGATTGGGATTGGAAATGAGCAGTGGGGGGAGGACTTTCCCCGTCATTTGGAACAATTTATGGAAGCCATTTATGCCAAATATCCCGACATGCTGGTGATCGGATCATCGGGGCCAAGTGCCGATGGTGAACAGTTTGAATACCTGTGGGATGAAATGAAACGCCTGGATGTAGATTTGGTGGATGAGCACTATTACAAAGATCCGGAGTGGTTTTTGAATAGCGCCGACCGTTACGATTCGTACGACCGGAAAGGCCCCAAAGTGTTTGCCGGCGAATATGCTTGTCACGACCATCCTCAGAAGAAAAATTCCTTTTACTCGGCTTTGTGCGAAGCCGCTTTTATGACTGGCCTGGAGCGTAACGCCGATGTGGTTCACCTGGCCACCTACGCACCGCTTTTTGCCCACGTTGACGCCTGGCAGTGGAAACCCGACATGATTTGGTTCGATAACCTGCGCTCGGTCAAGTCGGCCAACTACTATGTGCAGCAACTGTACGCTCATCATAAAGGCACCCGTGCCATGGAGCTGACCTGGAACAAGGAGAACCTGACGGGGCAAGATGGTTTGTATGCGAGTTCGGTGATTGACGATGAGAAAGATCAACTGATCATTAAAATTGCCAATACTTCGAAAGAGTCAAAAACAGTTAATTTCGATTTCAGCAAGTTGAAGCTGGATCGAAAATATGGAACACAGATTAGCCTGAAAGGTGATTTGAAAGTGGAAAATACGCTTGACAACCCGGATTTGATTGTCCCAACGGAAAAGGCAATTTCCATAAGCGGCACAACCTTAAAAGCCGAATTGGAAGCCGAATCGTTTCATGTGTTCATACTGAAATAGTCGGCTAAGAACGATTGAGAAATAGCTGCTTCTGATTTTCGGAGGCAGCTTTTTTTTTTTTTTTTGGTTGAAGAAGTTAAGGTGTTGATAAATCTATAGTTACAAAACAAAAAGTTCAAAGAAGAGTACAGCTATCAAACCATACTCTTTTAAATTTGCCTTCAGAAATTTCCGGGCTTTGGTCATGTGGTCTTCCACCGTTTTTATTGATATTTGAAGTTCATTGGCAATGGCTTGGTTGGTATAGCCTTTTTCCTTGCTGAGGATGAAAATACGCCGGCGTTGCTCCGGAAGTTGACCAACCAGTTTTGTTACCTTTTCAGATAATAGATTGTATTCTACCTGACTTTCCGTGTCCGAACTGTTTTTGGTTACAAGTAATTTCAGATCGTCCAGATAATCTTTTTCTGTGAGCTTTTTTCTGAAGACTGAGATGATGATATTTCGGGCAATGGTAAACAGAAAAGCTTCCAGGTTGGTGTCTTCTTTCAGTTGGTGCCGACTGTTCCAAAAGCGGATAAACACTTCCTGAATAATATCCAGCGTATCGGCTTCCGATTTCAGGTAGCCGAAAGCAAAGCGATAGAGGCGGCTGCTGTACGATTCGTACAACTCATTGATCGCAAGTTTGTTTTCAGACTTTAATTGTTTAATCAGCTTTCTTGTTTCCATCCACTGTTTTTCTGCAAAGCATTGCAAAATTAGAAAATGTTTCGGTTCTTTTTAATTTTTGGGAGAACACGATCAAGCGCAACTCGATCAGGTTGGTGTAAGAAGGAAAAATAATCAAAATAAGGGCAGGGGTATTGCACAACTTGTGCGTTTACCCATATGAAAGCAGCAATCAATGAAAAAATACTTCGAAAATTATCTAAAAAATCGCTGTTCGGGAAAAGATTTTGAATCTTTTATTGAACTGTTTGTTGACAAAAAGAACCAGCCTGTTCTGGAGCAACAAATGAAGGAAAACTGGGAGGAGACTTCCCAAGGCGGAGCAACGCCCGACTTGAGCAGTACCTTACACAAAATTCATTTCGAAATCAATAGTCAGGAAAAATACACCGGAAAGTCGCCTTATTTTTTGACTTATTTCACCCGTATTGCTGCAATTTTGCTTCTTCCGCTGGCCGTTGCTTTTTTCTTTCAATGGCAAAAAGACAAGCAGCCGGAAGCCGCCTTCCAAACCGTATCTACACCTTTGGCATCGAAAACCTCATTTGTTTTGCCCGATGGATCCAAAGTGTGGCTGAACTCCGGTTCGTCAATTCGTTTTCCTCAAGAGTTTGATGGCGGGGAGCGCTTGGTTCAATTAACCGGCGAAGCCTATTTCGATGTGCAAAAAAGCGAGCAGCCATTTCGAGTGAAAACAGCTCATTTTACTGTTGATGTGTTGGGAACTGCCTTCAATGTTTTGGCTTACGACAACGAAATTCCGGCGGTTACTTTGGAACGTGGCAAGGTTACCTTACACACCAAGTCGAAAAAGCAAGCCACTTTATTGCCCGGACAGCAGGCCGTGGTTGATACCATCGGGCATGAGATTGCTTTAACAGAAGTGGAAACCAAGCTGTTTTCTTCCTGGATTGACAACCAGCTGATTTTGAAAGACGAACAGTTGGGAGAGGTGGTTGCCCGGTTGGAACGTTGGTACAATATTGAAATCAATGTGATCGACCAATCGCTGATGGAGAAGCGAATGACCGCCAGCATCGAATTTGAATCGATTCGGGAGGTGATGGAGTTGATGGAACTGACCCTCTCGATCCGCTACGAATATGACAAAGACCACAGGAAACTGAATATTTCAAAAGCCAATAACTAGTTATTTTTAAAACAATAAGCCTATGTAATAATGCGCAATTTTGAAAAAGTAATGACCATTTCGGGTCCGATAAAACGAAAAAAGTGGGAAAGCCGCGAACTTCCCCACTCGGTGAAAAATAATTTTGAAAAATTATTAATCTTAACAAGTCAAACATATGAAAAAAATGAGAGTGAGGAAAGTCCCTCTTGGGTATTTCTTCTTAAAACTTCTAATGATTATGAAGCTTAGTGTGTTTATCCTTTGCTTGTCGGTGTTGTCAGTTTTTGCAACCGAAAGCTATTCTCAGGCGACAAAGCTGTCGTTGTCGATGAAAAATACAAGCATCAACGATGTGTTGAAGAAGATCGAAGACCAAAGCGAATTCCGCTTCTTTTATTCGGGCGACATCAACACCCAGGAGAAAGTTTCAATTGAAAGTAAGAGTGCTGCCATTCAGGACATCTTAAACGAAATTTTCGAAGAAACGAACATAGCCTACAAAATAGTGGGACGTCAAGTTGCCTTGTTTAATAAAGGTGAAGAGCAATCAGATTTTTTTGCACTTCAGCCTAAACAGGTTTCGGGACAGGTTACCAACGAGGGGGGCGAGCCCATTCCCGGGGTTACGGTTCTGATTAAAGGAACCATGAATGGAACCATCACCGATTTGGACGGAAATTTTGCCATTGACAATGTTCCCCAAGATGCCAGCCTGGTGTTTTCATTTATCGGGATGGCTTCGCAGGAAGTTCCGGTGCAAGGACAAAGTACCATTAAAGTGGTGATGAAGGAAGATTTTGTTGGCGTTGAAGAAGTGGTGGTAATTGGTTACGGTACCCGACAAAAGAAGAATTTGGTTGGTGCTGTAGATCAGGTCAACTCTGAGATTATTGAAGGTCGCCCGGTGTCAAATGCCACGCAGGCGCTTCAGGGAGCTTCGGCCAACCTGATCATCCAGCAAAAGAGCATGAACCCGAACGATAACAACATGAGTATCAATATTCGGGGAGTCAGTACGATGAGCAACAATGACCCATTGATTGTTATCGACGGATTGATTTCAGGTACAGGGACCTTGAATAACCTGAACCCGAATGACATCGAAAATATTTCGGTACTGAAAGATGCCGGTAGCGCTGCCATTTACGGATCTCGTTCTGCTAACGGTGTAATTCTGGTCACAACCAGAAAAGGTGGTAAAACAGGAAAACCACAGGTCAAGTTCAGCACTATGGTTGGCTATCAGGATCCGGATATCTTGTTTCAGCCAGTGCAGGGATGGGAAAACGCCATGCTCCGCGACCAGGCGAATATGAATGTAGGTAACGCTCCTATTTTTACTCCGCAGCAAATTCGCGATTTATATGAAAATCGCAGCGAAGAGTTCTGGTACCTGAATGAAATCATGGATAAAGGGTTGCAGCAAAATTACAACATGAGTGTATCGGGGGGTAATGAGAACAGCACATACATGATATCAGCCGGTTATTTCGACCAGGAAAGTAACTTTGTTGGGGATTTTGGGATGAAGCGTTATAACTTCCGTGCTAACAATACAACCGAGTACGGCAGGTTCAAGCTCACCTCTTTAATGGCTTATACCAGGAGAGATGAAAGTACAATAGCCGGAGGAACCGGAAATACCATTATTAACTCGTCACGCATTCCGCCTTACTATTATTACAAATTTCAGCAAGACGGCAAGTGGTTGATAAACGATGTGATTGGGGATGACAATACCATGGCACGCCTGAATGACGGGGGCTATGAAAGAAAGGATGAAGATAATTTTATCGGTAGCTTAGGCCTTGATTTTAGTATTATTGATGGCTTAAAAGCCAAAGGTCTGGTGGGACTTGACCTGACCCAGCACCATCGTTTCCGTAGAGATTTGAAAGTGCCGTTGTACTCAGCGGCCGATCTTGAAACACCAGTTTCATATATCCATTCCAATACGCTTACCGAAGACTATAATAACAAAAGGTACACCTTGAGTACCCAGTTTATGCTGGACTTTGAGCGCACGTTCAACTCTGTTCACAACGTGAGCGGATTGCTGGGCGTCTCCAACGAATCATATACCTTCAAAGGAAGTCGGATCGCCTGGGAATATACAGACGAAGACCTGGGGCTTCCGACTACAGACGAATCGGTACAAAGCATCGACAACACAAACAGTAACGGAGATACCGATCAAACCAGCATCACCTCTGTATTCGGACGTGGAGGATACAATTATATGGACAAATATTATGCGGATGTTCAGTCCGGTATGATGGCTCATCAAAATTTGCCGAAGATCAGCGCTGGGGGTTATTTCCTTCGGTTTCAGCCGCCTGGAGACTTTCGTCTGAAAATTTCATGCAAAGCTATAGTGATCGTATAGGCGATATGAAAATCCGTGCTTCATATGGCGTATTGGGCAACCAGAATGTGGACAACTACTCGTACCAAACGGTTTACCAAATGTATCAGAATACCTATGTGTTCAACAACGAATCCGTACCTGGGACAGGATATACCTTTGGCAATCCTTTTTTGACCTGGGAGAAATCGGCCAACCTGAACGTTGGGGTGGATGCTGCATTCTTGAAAGGAGCCTTATATGTGACACTTGATTATTTCAACAAAGAAACGACCGACATCCTACTTTCGCCCGAGGTGTCAACCGTGTTCGGAAGTAATGCTGCGAAAGAGAATGCCGGGAAAATGAGAAACAGGGGGTGGGAAGCAACCCTGACCTATCGCTTGAAGTCGACAAATTTCGATCACAGGTTCAACCTGAACATCGCTGATTCGAAAAATGAAGTGACCGATTTTGGGGGAAAAGAACGTATTGACCAGAACGACCAGTTGTACAAGTTGATTCGCGAAGGCGAAGCGCTGGGTTCTTATTTTGGATATAAAACCGACGGATACTTTCAGAGTTACGAGGACATAGCCAATAGCGCCCTTCCTGTAGGAGCTTCGGTACAACCCGGAGATGTGAAATATATGGACGTTAACGGAGATGAAGTGATTGACGAGAAAGACCGCACGATATTGGGGAATGCTTTTCCAAGATACACGTTTGGTTTCACCTATGATGTTTCATTCAAAAATTTCGATTTTAGTGTTTTGCTGCAGGGAGTAGGAAAACGCGACATGTATATTCGTGGTGAGCTCATCGAGCCTTTCCATTCCAACTATTCGTATGCAATTTATCAGCACCAGTTGGACTTCTGGACGCCCACCAATCCCGATGCGGAGTGGCCGCGCCTGGTAGCCCCAAGTTCCCCTTCATCTGCAAACAACTGGGGAAAAGCAGGTTCTGATATTTACCTTTTGGATGGGGCTTATCTTCGTGTGAAAAATATTCAATTGGGATATACCTTGCCAAAACGCTTAACCTCAAGGGTTGGAATTCAGAAGTTACGTGCGAGCCTTAACGCGCAAAACCTGTTGACGCTATCGAAGAACTCTTTTATTGATCCGGAATCTTCCGAATTCGGAAATAACATGGGAGGAATAGGCGGTGTTGGGGCCAACAGCGCCCGGAACTATCCGACATTGGTTTATTATGGATTTGGATTGGAATTGGAATTTTAAAACACGCAAACCATGGAAAAAAAGATAAGAAAATACTGCATAGGAATTGTAACGATGTTCCTGGCGTTTTTTACTTCGTGTAACGACCTGGACTTGGCGCCCACGAATAAATTTACCGATTTGAACTACTGGACATCACCCGAAAAAGCTTCCGCCGTTTTAAATATGGCGTACAGCCAGATGTTTGGTGCCAACTATTTCTTTGCAAACGAAAGGTTGACTGACAACCTTTACGAAGGCCGGGGAAACACCGATGAGAAAATTATCACTTCAGGACAGGCCGATGCTGCCTTGGGCCGCTTTGCCAACGAATGGAGAAATTGTTACGAGGGAATCAAAACTTGTCATACGTTTCTGGAGAATGTTGATCTCGTTCCGAATATGGACGAGACGCTGAAGGAAAGAATGAAAGCTGAGGCCCGTTTTATACGTGCATCGCTGTTTTTCCGTCTGACAAGTCATTACGGTGACGTCCCCTTGTTCGACCATAACCTGAGCCTGGAAGAAGCGAACAATGTGACACGTTCACCAAAAGCAGATGTGCTCAAATTTGTCCGCGACGAGCTCAGCGAAGTGGCAACTATCCTTCCGGTTAAAGGAGAATATGATACTTCGGAAAACGGCAGGATTACCAGTGGGGCTGCTATGACCCTGTTGGCCCGGACCTATTTGTACGAAAATGACTGGACAAACGTGGCGTCCATTTGTGAGGATATTATGGATGGTGCCTATGGACAATATGAACTTTTCCCAAGCTATTCAGGTCTTTTTCTTCCTGAAAATGAGTACAACGACGAAGTAATACTTGATATGGGCTATGTTTTAATCGAAAGAACCTGGAGCGAGTTTTACGATGCTATTCCCATTTCGGTCGGCGGACGGATTAATGCCTTTGCCCCGACACAGGAATTGGTTGATGCCTATCTCATGAAAAACGGGAAGGATATTAATGATGCGACTTCCGGATATAATGAAGATAATCCTTACGTGGACCGGGATCCGCGCTTTGAAGCCACGATCGTTTATCACGGTTACCAGTGGGAAAAAGGCGACGGAACAACATCTACCATCTACATCAAACCCGGTTCTTCAGCCGAGGCAGGCGCGTCTAACCTGGATGAATATGCAGGCCCGGGCCAAAATTCAACTGGGACAGGTTATTATCTGAGGAAATATTTTGATCCCACGGCACCTATCGGTGTTGCAGCAGGCCTGAACCTGATCCTGATGCGATATGCCGACGTGCTGTTGATGTATGCAGAGGCTAAAAATGAATTGGGACAAATGGACGAAAGCATCTGGAACGAAACGATCCGGGCGATCCGTGTTCGGGCAGGATTTACCGATACAGATGCATTGAGCTATCCGGCAGGAGACCTTCGCGAAATAATCCGCAATGAACGCCGCATCGAACTGGCTATCGAAGGCCTGAGGCTTTTTGATATCCGTCGCTGGGGAACAATTGAAACGGTCATGAACGGAAATCCTCACGGAGCGAAGTTCGCCGCTGGTAATACGCAGTATATCCAACTGGATGAGAGGAGATTCGACAGTGAACGGGACTATCTGTTCGCAGTGCCTCAGTCACAAAGGGATATCAATGATAACCTGACCCAAAACTCAGGCTATTAATCATTTACTAATCAGCGTTTAAAATTTAAATACGTATGAAAAAGATATTGATCAAACTGTTTACAGTAGCTTCTTTTATCTTCGCTTTGATCGCGTGCAGCGACGATGGTGAAGTGAGAGATTTGGATGTAACGGCAGTCGGTTCGCTTTATGAACCGGATAATGGCAAGTCAATCGTGCTGCAGGCCTCAGCATCGGCCACCTTGTTTTTTGAATGGGCACCAGCCAGGGCCGAAGACAGCGGAATGGTCTTGTATGAAGTTGCTTTCGATGAAGCTGACGGAGATTTTTCCGACCCGCTGTTTGTTGCAGCAGCCGATAATAACGGTGGGAGCAACCATGCCACCTTTACACATAAGCAATTGAATAAAATTGCTGCACTGGCGGGTATCGAGTCCGCCCAGCAGGGAACACTCAAGTGGACTGTTTTTTCCTCTAAAGGAATCAATCCAATGAAAGCGGAAGAAGAAAGGACACTTACGTTGACCCGTTTGTCCGGCCTGGCTGATATACCTGATAATTTGTACATCACCGGCGCGGCAACAGAAAGCGGTGATGACCTTTCCAACGCGCTTATGATGAAAAAATTGGCCGATGGTGAATTTGAAATTTACACCCAGCTGACCGAAGGCGAAAGCTTCAAGTTTGTGAGCGCTACAACAGGAACCCCGCTGGAGTTCTCTTTGGAGGGTGAAAAGATTGTTGAAGGAGGAAGCTCATCGGTTACAAAAACCGGTGTTTACAAGTATTATTTAGACTTCAATATTGGATCTTTTACAACCAAGGAAGTTACGAAAGTCAACCTGTTCCTTAACTGGTCACAAATGAAGATTGAACTGCCCTACAAAGGTTACGGCGTGTGGGAATTGACCAATCATACCATTACCGGCCTTAGTGGCGGTGAAAATTCAGACGACCGGTACAAATTCAGGATGGAAAGTTCGACGGGAGAAACAGAATGGAGAGCCATCAACAACGACAGTAAACCTACAGGTAATGAGGCATATTACTACATGGTTGAAAAAAACAATGTAGAGCAGTGGACAAACAACCAGGTGTGGAAATCTCCTGCAACCGATGGTTGGAGCGATAAAACATACGACATTACTTTCTCGCTGAATCCTGAAGGGTCTTATACTCATAATTTGGTAATTAAATAACCTGAACAGATGAAAAAGATAGTAATCAGATTAACAGTGATAGCTTCTCTGTTTCTCGCCTTAACTGCTTGCGAGGATGAAGGAGGAGATTTGGATACAAGGCTGGCAGCAGTCAGCGTATTGACAGAACCCCTTGATGGAAAAGAAGTCGCTTTGGAGACCTCGGCGGGCGCATCCACCTATTTTGAGTGGGAATATGCAAATGTTGAAGAAAGCGGAACAGCTGTTTACCAAATAGCTTTTGATAAAGCAGACGGTGACTTTTCCAACCCCGTCTATTTAACCTCATCCGACAACAACGGGCTGTATAACAATACTTCCATTACGCACAAACAGTTGAATAAAATAGCTGGCATGATGGGTATCGGTTCTTCGGAAACCGGAACTTTTAAATGGACCGTTTTCTCATCAAAAGGGCTCAGAACGCTCAAAGCAGAAGAGGAACGAACAATTACAGTTACGCGCCTGGCTGGTTTTGCCGATCTCCCTATCGATGTTTATGTAACAGGCGAGGGCTCTGAAGGTGGAGACGACCTTTCTCAGGCTCACCAAATGAAAGCAATTGCCGGAGGCGAGTTCGAGATTTACACGCAATTGACTGCAGGTGAACCATTTTATTTCACCGACGGCACTTCTGATGTCCACAGGGAATTTTTCACCGACGGAAGTCTAATTAAAGAAAATGGTACTTCTACCGTTGAAACAACAGGTGTTTATCGGATCACACTTGACTTCAACACCGGTGCCTGTACTTACGCACTGGTTACAAGAATTGGGTTCTACTTCTCTCCCGAAGGGCAGATTTTATTCGATCTTCCTTATGTCGGAAATGGCATATTCCGGGCCGAAGACCAGACTGTCACTTTCAAACAGGAAAGTTGGGGCCGGGATGAACGGTACAAATTCCGCATGTTTGTGAAAGAAAATGGAGGAACAGACCCTGAAACTGAACTGGAGTGGGGCACGCTGAATGGAACTGATTCCAGGCCTACGCCGACCAGCCCGGAATCGTACTATTATATTAGATTAATCGACAATCCTACCCAGTGGGATAACAAGTGGAAGCTGATGGGTGATTTTGACGATGTTCCGGCAGATTATACCATTTATCTGCAGGCGGGGCAACCCTACACGCATTCGATAACAAAATAAATGACTGTAATACAACAGCCGGGAGCGGTTGCAACAGACTGTTCCCGGCTGTTATTCAAGGAAAGAAATATGAGAAGATGGCTCTACATGGCACTACTACTGCCTGCAATGTTGATATCGTGCGGCGATGACGAAAGTATTGTCCCCGAACCGGAAGAAGAAGGAATAGACTGGAACGAAGCCGCGAACCTCAGTAGCATGTCGTTGGCGAATTCATTCTGGAATTCCGAAGAAAAGTGGTTTTACTATGACAGCAATGGCAAAGCTGATTGGAATTACTGGCCGCAGGCACATGCGCTGGATGTTCTTACCGATGCCTGGCTACGAACGAACGATCCAAGGTACAGTGCCTATTTTGATAACTGGTATGCCGGGGTGAAAGCCAGAAACGGAAATACCTTTGAAAACGATTTCTACGATGATATGGAGTGGATTGCCCTGGCAACCTTGCGTGTCTGGCAAGATACCAATGATCCCAAATTTAAGGAAGCCACCTTGCAATTGTGGGAATACATTAAAACCGGTTGGAATGACAATGCAGGCGGTGGTATCACCTGGAAAAAGGGAATGGAATGGAGCAAAAACGCGTGTTCAAACGGTCCGGCCTGCATATTAGCAGCCCGATTGTACCAGGAATTCGGCGATGAAAGCTACAAAGAGTGGGCTCTAAAGATCTATAACTGGGAAAAGTCGACCTTGGTGAATATGAACAACGGGATGGTTTATGACCACATCAACAGCGAAACCGGAGAGATTAAAAGAGATTGGGTCTTCACCTACAACCAAGGAACGTTTATTGGCTCTGCTGTCGAGTTATATAAAATCTTCAACGAAAAGGCTTATCTGAACGATGCTGTTGTTGTGGCCGATTATACCACCAGCAGTCTGACCAACAATTCTGTGCTTAAAAGTGAAGGAACCGGTGACGGCGGCCTTTTCAAAGGAATCTTTATTCGCTATTTCACCGACCTGATCCTCCAGGATCGGCTGGATGCATCAGCAAAGAAACGATACATTCAGTTTATCCGCTACAACGCCGAGGTATTGTGGACGCAGGGAACGACTAAACCAGCGATTCTGTTTGGGCCTAACTGGAGTGTAAAACCGGGTTCTGTTACCGGATTGCCCGAGCAACTTAGCGGTTGTATGCTCATTGAAGCAGCAGCCCTTCTGCAAAACGAAGGTTTGATTACACCATAAAGCATAGGTGCGTCGTGGCGAGGTTTAATCGGGGTTAACACCTTGGATGAAATTTGCCTTCACCGTGAGTGAAAAAGCCTGTTAACTTGTATCAAGAATATCTGTATGCATATAATAACCTAAACCAACTAAATCTTATTATGAGCCAGATAAACTTGAGTGATTCGCGAATAGTGCAAAAACATTTATTAACAATGAAATTCCTATTGGCGGTCATACTCACGATGTTCTTTTTGACCGGTTTGGCCCAACCGAAAGACCCGGTTTTGAAGAAAAACTCCAACTTGCAAACGGGCGGTAAGTCCGAAGAAAATCAATTCAAAATTGAAAAAGATCGGGAGGTGTTAATGCTGACGTATTTTCGTCAGCGTTATCCCACCCGGATTGAGATCGATGCCGAGGGCAATACTGTTGAAGTGCCCTTGCCCGATCCGATGCTCGTTGCCAAACTACACGTGGCTTTGTCGACCGACGGACGCCATTGGTTTCCCCTGAACGACAACAAACCCATTTGGGATCATTGGATGCGCGATCCTTATGTTCGGCGCGGTCCTGATGGCCTTTGGAGAATACTTTCAACTGGCGGAGGGAGAGGATATGACCGGGAAAAACTTGGCCCCGCATGCCTTTATGTCACCTCCGAAAATTTAATTGATTGGAAGGTGGAAGGCTCGTTGACCTTGATGAAAGACGTTGTTGATGAGTCGGGTAAACCTTTAGGTCAAAATATTTGGGCGCCGGAATGGTTTTATGATGACGAAACGGGCGACTATGTTCTATTTTGGTCGTCATCATTTAAAGATGCAGGCTGGAAAGAAAGCCGGCTGTGGTATAGCCGCACAAGCGATTGGAAGAATTTTACGCCTGCCAAAGTGCTTTTCGAGCCTTCTTATTCCGTGATCGATGGCACCTTGCTGAAACACGAAGAGACGTACTGTCTTTTTCATAAAGAGGAGGAGTTTGGAGTAAAAACCGGGGAAAGACGAGCCATTCGTCTGGCCACTTCAAAACATTTGGAAGGACCCTATGAAATTGTGGAAGGACATCTGAACGATGGGCAGATTGTCCCCGTAATCACCGAAGGTCCGACTGTCATAAAAGATCCCGTTCGGCCCGGTTGGCTACTGTATTACGACTATTGCATGACCAACCGTTTTGGAGCGTCGTCGTCGCCCGATTTAATGAACTGGAAGGTGGTGGATGATGCCAACTTCCCGCCTGACGCCCGGCATGGCTGTGTTTCGGTGCTGACATCAAAAGAGGCAGCAGCTTTAATTCACAAGTATCAGATTCATTAAGCCTCAAACAAAATTTTCATGGTTAAAACCAACGTAAAACATAGATATTCAGCGACGAGGTTCTTATTATTTGGAATATGTACTTTGTTTTTAATCGCTGTTTCTTTCAAGTCAAAAGGGCAATCGTGGATATTGAAATTCGATTCGTCTCAGCCGGAAAGCTACATCGACTGCGGAAATTTCGATGAATATTCAACTGCTGAGTTTACCATTGAAACCTGGTTGTATGTTGATAATTGGTCGGGTAACTACATCATGGCGAATGAGTCATGGAGTGAGGCTTCGGGATCTGTGGGATTCGCCTTTCGGTTCAACTCAAATGGCCAGTTGGAAATGAGTATTGGAACAGGTGATTGGGAAGCCGTAAAATCTCCGGAAAGTTCAATCAAACTTAAGCAGTGGCAGCACGTAGCTGTCAGCGTAAGTACAGATAATAACGTCAATCTATATATTGATGGTGTTCCGGTGAAAGAGGGAGTGTTGAGTGGGCCGATGCTTCGTTCCACAGCCAAACTCTTTATGGGGGAAGGTTCGCTTTGGAAGGGGCGCCGACTGGAAGGGAAATTGGCTGATTTCAGAATTTGGAACACAGCAAGAACCAGTGATGAAATCAACGCGAATAAAGACATCCAGTTAACAGGCAACGAAAGTGGCCTGGCAGCAAATTGGCTGTTGAATGACGGTGAAGGCAATACAATTATAGACCTGACTGGACAACATAACCTGATCCGGGGAGCTGGAACTTCGTGGGTTTTAAAGAATTTTGTAGTCGTTGAGGGTAGTCTTAAAGTATTAAATAGCGGGAGGGATTCCGTTTTGGTCAGCGTTCCGGGCGAACTTATAAGCGACTGGCAAGTGACAACGGCTGCAATTGGCGGAGAATTTACGTTCACAAGTAGAGATGACCATTCAGCCTACCTGGTTTATGAGTCGCAGACAACTTCCTATCAAAACGACACCATTACAATTGCTGCGGTAACAGCTGATGCAACCGAAATACACGCGATGGTTGCTGTAGATTTATACGACAATAAATATCAATATTACGGAGAAAAGCTTTTGGATCAGATTCATAAGGAGTTTTACAACAAAAGCAATGGCTTGTACGCCGAAGCAATTGACGCTTCATCGCAGTTTGTGCAGGGAACTAGTTTTGTGTGGCCGGCTTCGCATATGTTGCGGGCCTTGGTAAATGCCTGGAAAGTCAACCCTGAGAAATATGAATCCATGTTTTCCAATTATCTTGAAGCCGTTGAGCAATACAAAACAACCAAAGCGGGGAGGACTGGTTTTGCCGTGCTTCCGGGAAATAATGGCGAACGTTTCTATGACGATAACGGACAGCTAATGATGCCGTTTTGCCATATTTATGATTTGGCGCAAGATCAGACGACACTCGGAAATCTGAAAATTGCGTATGAATTTAATAATGGCATACGCGACAGCCGATATGCGATTCCGCAGCATGAAAATCAACTTGGTTTTGGGATGTTGTTCTCCATGTCGGTGAATTACACCAGTTACGCCGCTGCCAAATTGTACCAGGTAACCAGTGACACAAGGTACCTGGATGAAGCGCTGGCTTACTACGAAACAGAAAACGACTATGCTGTCAAAATTAAAGATGCAACCACTAAATTATTCAATCAGGCAAGTTATTATCAAAATGGAAGCTGGTCACTGGATGGCATTGTCAATGGCTCAACCCAGCGGGGAGGAGGCTACCGTGCTTATCAAACAACCGTTGTGATTCAAAATGCCATTCTGTTGTATCAAATAACCAAAGAAGAAAAGTACCTGAATGATGCGCATGAAATGATGACCAGTTGCCTTGACAGGTGGTACACCCCCGGACAAGGTCTGAGCGAAATCTCATTTTGGGGAGGTGATGATATGATTGATGCTTTATTGGATATGTACCAGGAAACGGCAGACCAGGAGTTCTTCACAATCGCAGCAGACATCATGGATTTCCTTAGCGCAAACAACAGAGACAAACGTGGTTATTATGCGGGGAGCTATGAAGATTCAAAGGGCAAATGGAATTTGCACCGCACAAGCTTAAACCCAGCGGAAGTAGGAATGATGGGTCAGGCGGCAGCAGCCTCTTCGTTTCTGAACGTGGCGTTTAACTCAGAAAATACGCCGACAGCTGTCAGCAAACTTGAAAGTAAGAAAACAAAGCTGGCTGTGCCTGTTTTCCCAAACCCGGCATCCAGAGGATCGGAGTTGAGAATCCAATTGTCAGAGAAAGCCGGTCAGGTTTGCAAGGTCTCAATATACTCCCAATCCGGGCAGATGATTCAATTGTTTGAATCCAGGCGGGTAGCTGGCGATGGACTGATTACGTTCAGTCCTGCCATCAATATTCCGGGAATTTATTTCATACGTATCACTTCAGAAAGTAAGTCATACCAAGCTAAAGTGCTGATAAATTGATTTTAAACAGAAAACCTTAAAGATGAAACAAACATTATTGATTTTAGCAGTTTTAATTTCGGCTGTAAGTTGCACTTCTGAAACTAGTAATAGTTCTTCCGAAGGAGAGAAAAAATTGACCAGCTATGTCAATACTTTCCTTGGTACAGCTCCTTTGACCAACCCCAAAGAAATTGGCTATACGCCGCCAAAAGATTGGCGTGTTTGGGCCGGCCTAACCTACCCGGGAGCTTCGTTGCCGAATGCCATGGTGCAGTTGAGCCCAATTACAGAGTGGCGCAGCGGGGCCGGATACGAGTACGAAGACGAGAAGATTCTGGCTTTTACCCACACCAACAAGGGACATTGGAATCTGTGTCACATCCCGTTTTTGCCGGTAACCGGAGAGGTGGATCCCCAAGATTTTGCTTCGGCTTTCAGCCACGAAAACGAGTCGGCCGAACCAGGCTATTACCAGGTTGTACTGGAGCGCTACAACATCAACGCGGAGCTGACTTCGACCTTGCGTGTAGGCTATCACAAATACACTTTTGAGCCCAATCAACCCAAAAAGCTGGTGGCACAATTGACCCGCTCCAACGAACGGGTGAGCGACTGGCAAATTGAGCAACAAGGCGAGCAAGTTTTTCAGGGCTATCAGCAAACGGGTGGCAAAATTTATTTTTATGCACAAACCAATCATGCGATAAAAAATATTGAATCGAAGGGTGATGGGCGAGACGAAATTTCAGTGGTGAACTTTGAAGATTCCGATCAGCCTTTGGAAATTAAAGTCGGGCTGTCGTTTGTGAGCACCGAAAACGCCAAAGAAAACCTCGAAGCCGAAGTAGGCGCAAAAAGTTTTTCAGAAGTAAAAAACGAAGCCAGCCAAACCTGGGAGAATCTGCTGTCTAAAATTCAGGTGAACGGAGGAACGGAACGTCAAAAAGAATTGTTCTACTCTTCCTTGTATCGCTCATTTTTATGGCCTGCTCTGCGCAGCGATGTGAACGGCGAGTTTACCGACGAAAGTGGGGAAGTGGTGAACAAAGGATTTCGCTACTACACGAATCCCTCTTTGTGGGATACCTACCGAAACAAGCTGGTGTTGCTGGGCATGTTGTCACCTGATGTCACCAACGACGTGATCCAGTCGCTGATTGACAAAGGTGAAAAGACCGGTTTCATGCCCACCTTCTTTCACGGCGACCATGCTGCACCCTTTATTTCGGGTTCGTACCTGCGCGGCATTCGGGACTATGATGTGAAAAGCGCTTATGAGTTGCTCATGAACAATGCCACCAAAGAAGGAGGTACACGGCCACATATTTTGGAATACATCGCGAAGGGCTACATTTCGACGCCCGAAGTGGAAAACCCGCATGTGGAAACCAAAGCGAAAGCGGGCGTGACCAAAACGCAGGAGTATGCCTACGACGATTATTCGCTGGCCCTTTTGGCTAAAGAGTTGAGCCGCGAAGAAGATTACCAGATGCTGATGAAGCGTACGTCAAACTACAAAAACCTGTTTGACCCTTCAACCGGATTGATGCGCGGCAAGTTGGAGAATGGCGACTGGGTGAGCAATTTCAATCCCGAATATCCGTATTACGAGTACATGTATCGCGAGGCCAACGCCTGGCAGTCTGCTTTTTTTGCGCCACACGACACCGAAGGATTGATCGGTTTGTATGAGAGCAAGGATGCGTTTGAGCGAAAACTCGACCTGCTGTTCAGCATTCCGTGGAACGGCAATCACATTGCCCGAAATGTATCGTCTTTCATCGGACAATATTGCCACGGAAATCAACCCGCCCATAGTTTTCCGTACCTTTATCACTTTGTTGATAAACCCGAAAAATCGCAGGCCATGCTTGACAGTATCATGAATCATTTCTATGGAATGGGCGAACATGGCCTGGCACTTTGTGGAATGGATGATGCCGGTGAAATGTCGTCCTGGTATGTGTTTGCCGCCATGGGCATTTATCCCTATTCGCCGGGCGATTCCGAGTACATCGTTTCGGTTCCGCTGTTTGATCGGATTGACATTGCGTTGGACGGCCAAACCAGCTTCACCATCAAGAAAGCTGGAACAGGCCGGAAGATGACGGGAATAAGCATCGGTGAGCAGCCGGTTGAAGGTTATTTCGTTTCGCACGACGAGCTGAAGGCCGGAAAACCGCTGACGATTACTACGGAGTAAGGAATTGACGGGGAAAGCTAGATACTGGATGCTAGATACTGGATGCTAGATACTAGATGCTGGATGCTAGATGCCAGAAGCTAGAAGCCTGAAACCCGAAACTCAAAACTCGAAACTTGAAACTCAAAACTTGAATTTTGGAATTTGAAACTTGGAATTTGAATTGAATGATATGACAACAAGAAGAGACTTTTTGAAAACCGGAAGTTTGACAGTGGCCGGATTGGCTGTTGCAGGATCCGGAGCATTTGCCGCTACAGGCAAGGCGAGTTATGTAACCAACCGCCCGGCGATCGGGCAACGTAATTTTACGTCGAAAGCGGTGGACAAAACCATTGCGGCAACCAAAGCCCAGCTGAAAGATCCCAAGCTGGCCTGGATGTTTGAAAACTGTTTCCCCAATACACTCGACACGACCGTTGAGTTCGGCACAAAGAACGGCAAACCCGACACCTTTGTGATTACCGGCGACATTCATGCTATGTGGTTGCGCGACTCTACCGCGCAAGTATGGCCTTACCTGCCTTTGGCCAACGAAGACGAGGAGTTGAAGACCTTGCTGGCCGGGGTCGTCCACCGTCAAACGCAATGCGTATTGCTCGACCGTTATGCCAATGCTTTCAATAAAACGAAAGAAGAGGAAGTACACTGGATGAGTGACCTGACGGACATGAAACCTGGCTTACATGAGCGCAAATGGGAAATTGACTCGCTGTGTTACGCCGTTCGCCTGGCATACAACTACTGGAAAACGACTGGAGACAAGAGCGTTTTTGACGCCGACTGGCAAAAGGCGGCAGCTTTAATTGTCAAAACATTTAAGGAGCAGCAACGCAAAGACGGCCTGGGACCTTACAAGTTTCAACGTGAAACACCCCAGCAGCTGGATACCGTCTCCAATCACGGATACGGCCGTCCATTGAAACCTGTCGGATTGATCAATTCAACTTTCCGTCCGTCGGACGATGCAACAACCTACGGATTTTTGGTTCCTTCCAACTTGTTTGCCGTGGTGTCCTTGCGGCAAATGGCCGAAATCAGCCAGAATGTGACCGGCGACCAGGCCTTTGCCAGCCAGTGCTCAAGTTTGGCCGATGAGGTGGAAGCTGCCATTAAGGAGTATGCCATTGTGAAGCATCCCAAATACGGCAAAGTGTATGCCTTCGAGGTGGACGGATTCGGAAACGCCACCTTCATGGACGATGCCAACGTGCCGAGCCTGTTGGCCCTGCCTTACCTTGGGCTAGTCGATAAAAACGACAAAATTTACAAGAATACCCGCAAGCTGGTGTGGAGCGAAGACAACCCTTATTTCTTTAAGGGAAAAGCGGCCGAAGGGATTGGTGGGCCACACGTAGGCTACGACATGGTTTGGCCCATGAGTATCATTATGCGGGCCATGACCAGCTCGGACGATCAGGAAATTGCTTGGTGTATCCGCACCTTGCGCGACACCGACGCGGACACCGGCTTTATGCACGAAACCTTCCACAAGGACGACCCTGCCAATTTTACCCGGTCGTGGTTTGCCTGGGCCAATACCTTGTTTGGCGAACTGGTCTTGAAACTGGTGAACGAAGGGAAAGAGGGTTTACTGTAAAAACTGAAGTAAATCGGAGTTTAATAAAGTCGAAATACATTTTCTGTTATTGCCCGAAAGCATGAGCTTACAACTTGGCTCCTGCTTATTGGTTTATTTTAATTCTAATGCTTTTATTATTTCAAGCAAGGGGTGGCCACCCCTTGTTTGAAATGTATTTTGACAATTTTTCCCTTCGTAAACTTATAAATGACAATCGACCCCAAATAGCATAATCGTATAAATTAGTTAACAATATGTTGATCCGCAGTTGTAGAAGAAAAAGTAGTTTATTACTGATTGTAATACTAATAATATTTTCGGGTTGTCTTTCAATGAAAAGTGATGATGATTCTTACAAAAGTGAAATGCACAATCTGCATTCTGCTATTGAAACGAATTTTCACGATAGTATTTCGGGATATTACTTTGTAGAATTGGATCCCACAAAACGGGAAACAAAATTCGGACATAAACGCGAATATAGCTGGTTGTGGGCGCTTTGCGCCATGTTTGAAGCCACAAACGAAGTTGAGAAAGTAGATCAAAATGCCGATTTGGTGGATGGCATTTTTAATAATATCCAGCATTATTATGACCCTGCACCGCCTGTGCCTGGGTACGGCGAATACATTGTAAAACTCAACAAAGGACAACGTTACTACGATGACAACCAGTGGATTGGAATTGCTGGGTTGGAAATCTACGAACGGACAGGAGATACAACCTACCTCGATTTAGGGAAGGCAATGTACGATTTTATGATGACTGCCTACGATACAAAATTAGGCGGCGGATTGTACTGGCGGGAAAATGATTTTGAATCGAAAAATACATGCTCAAACGGTCCGGGTGTAATTGTGGCGCTTAAAATGTACAAAGCTACAAATAAGCAGGCTTACCTCGATACAGCATTGATGATTTACAATTGGACAAACGAAAAGCTGCAAACGCCTACAGGTTTGTTTTACGACAACATAAAAACCGAAGATGAAAGCATTGGGAAAGCGATATACTCATACAATACCGGGACGATGTTGCAATCGAATGTATATTTGTATGAAATTACCGGCGATGAAAAGTACCTGAAAGAAGCAATAAAGTTAGCCGACAGTTCTTTGGAATACTTTTATGGCAACGGTCAATTCAGAGACGGATATTGGTTTAACGCCGTTTTATTGCGCGGCTACCAGCACCTTTTGAAACACCACAAAGATTTAAAATACATTTTGGGTTTCAAGAAAGCCTTGGACAAAGCACTAACGGAAGACAAAAACGACAAGGGTTTATTTGCTTCAAACGGAAGTACTTATAATTTAGTGGAGCATGGCGGAATGCTCGAAATTCTGGCACGATTTACCCATCTTGAAGACATCTATGATTTGGGGAATTCAAAATGACTCGCATAAAACACTGCTACCATGATTAAAAAAATTGTCCTGTATTTATTAATCCTTTTAGCATTGGCTTGTACGCAAAGCCAAACGCAACTTACCAATTATGTAAATCCATTTTATGGCACGACTACGCTTTGGGACAGTATCGATCTCGGCTACGAACCCAGTCCTTCCCCTGAATTTCGCACTGTTCTAACTGAATCCGGTAGGAGGCCGGCACAAGGCATTACCAGGGCATGGGGAGCGGAATGCTATCCAGGGTCGACCTTGCCACATGCTATGATTCAGGCAACACCCGTAACGATGTATGGCAGCGGTTCAGGTTATCAGTACGAAGACACGATCATCTTCGCATTCTTTCATACGGCGAAGGGGCATTGGAATCTGGGACACGTGCCCATCCTGCCATTTACCGGAGAAATAACAGCCGATAATTACCATTCTGGATACAGCCATAAAAACGAATCGGCTAAAGCCGGTTATTATCAGGTTTTTCTTGAACGTTATGGCATTAATGCCGAAATGACCACTACCTTGCGTTGTGCCCACCACAGATACACCTTTAGCCCGAAGGATGAAAAGAAATTGTTACTGAATCTGTCACGAATGAACAACATGAGCGCCGGAACAAAATATACCTTTAAACAGGAAAATGAAAATACATTTTCCGGCTCTCAAGGATCTCGTGAAGCGATATACTTTTATGCAGTGGCCAACCACAATATCGAAAGCATTGATTCTATCAGCCATAACAGGGATAGAATTACAATTGTCAGTTTTGCCGACCAAAAAGAGCCGCTTGAACTAAAAATTGGTTTTTCGTTTGTAAGTGCTGAAAAGGCGAGGAAAAACCTAGAAGCGGAAATGATTGACAAAAATTTCGCACAGGTTGTCAAAGAAGCAGACGAAACATGGGAAGACCTTTTATCGAAAATAAAGGTAACAGGTGGAACTGAAAAACAGAAAGAGACGTTCTACTCGTGCTTGTATGGAGCGTTGCAGTGGCCGGCACTTCGCAGCGATGTCGATGGTGAATATACTGATTCTCGTGGTCATGTGGTCAACAAAGGATTTAATTATTACACCAGCAATAATTACTGGGACACATGGCAGTCAAAAGTAGTATTGATGGGGATGCTGGAACCCGAGGTAGCTAACGATGTTATCCGTTCCGATATAGAAAAGGCAAAAGTAAGCGGTTACTTGTCTAGTGGTTTTCACGGTGATTTTGCCCCGTCGTTCATTACGGGTATGTATCTGCGAGGTATTCGCGATTATGACGTCGACAGTGCCTACTATTTCGCATTGCGCAACGCTACCGTACCACCCACAGGGTCAACAAGAGGTGGAAGAAAGTATCTAAGCGAATATATAGAAAGAGGATGGATTGCTGAGAATCGGGTTGAAAATCCCACAACCAAAACCGAAGAGAATGAAGCTAAGGCGTCAGTTTCGAAAACGATAGAGTATGCCTACAGCGATTATGCAGTAGCGCTCCTGGCCAAAGAGTTGGGCGATATGGACAATTATTACAAGTTGATGCAGCGTTCATCCAATTACAAAAATCTGTTTGATCCGTCGACACGCTTTATGCGCGGGCGATTTGATAATGGCGACTGGGTAACACCTTTTTATCCGGATTACCCGTACTATGTTTATATGTTTCGCGAATCCACCGGATGGCAATCAACTTTTTTCGCTCAACATGATCCGTTAGGACTTATAGGTCTTTTTCCCAACGAGAAGGCTTTCGAAGAAAAGCTTGATTCCTTATTTACCGTTCCGTGGAAGGGGTACGAGGCAGATAACTTTACCGGTTTTTTCGGACAGTATTGTGTCGGGAATCAGCCTTCCCAGGGAATCGCTTATTATTACTATTTTATCGACAAACAAGAGAAAAGCCAGGAGAAAATAGACATTATTATGGAAGAATATTACAGTATGGGTAAGGAAGGCCTGGCATACGCAGGCATGGACGACGAGGGCGGATTGTCGGCTTGGTACGTGTTCAATGCCCTCGGCTTATATCCATTTTCTCCTGCCGATCCGGAATATATTGTTACGGTTCCGCTATTCGATAAAATAGAAATTACAATGGGCTATAATTCGAAATTCAGCATCATTAAAAAGAATTCGGGAAGAAAGATTTCCAACATCCGGCATGGGGAAAAATCGATAAGCGGTTATTTTGTTGCCCATGATGCGTTGAAAGAAGGTAAAGACCTTGTGATTACCACGGAATGACACAAAAAGCAAAAGCATGAAAAAAATGCATCTCGCCTGCCTGTTTTTTTTATTCTTGTCGTTTTTGATTGAAAAAAATTTGGCATTCTCTCAAAATTTGAATTCCGATAAAAAATCATCAATTAAAAAAGAATGTATCGGGCAGCTCGAAGGAGAGGATATTTTCCAATACACCCTGCAAAACAAAACGGGGATGCAGGTTCAGGTAATTAATTATGGGGCTACAATTACTAATATCGTAACGCCCGATAGGTATGGTGAAATGCAAAGTGTGGTGCTTGGTTTTGATTCGCTCGCGCATTATGCGGGTTGGCAAAACTCGTTGATGGGGTCAACTGTGGGACGCGTTGCCAATCGAATTTCAAACAAAACATTCACACTCGACGAGAAAGAATATACACTTTCATCTGATATTCATGGGGGTGTTAAAGGTTTTGACAAACGTATCTGGAGCGGCAAAGCATTACCCGGAGAGAACGACGTCGCCGTTGAAATGAGCTATTTGAGCAAAGATGGGGAAGAAGGCTTTCCGGGTAATTTGCTGGTTACTGTAACGTTTGCCTTGAACAATAAAAATGAACTGCTGATTGATTATCACGCAACGACCGACAAAGCCACACCGCTTGTACTTACCAATCACAGCTATTTTAATCTTTCGGGCGGAAAGGACAATAAAGTACTCAATACGGAATTAACCATTTTTGCCGATAATTACCTGGAATACGGCGATGGTAGCATGGTGACCGGAACAATTTTGGACGTCAAACAGACGCCTTTTGATTTTACTTCGCCAAAAACGATTGGCGAGGACATAGAACAAGTGCAGCAATACACCAACGGCTACGACGTAACTTTTGTATTGCGTAATCAGACTGGGGAATTAGCGCTGGCGGCGAGAGCTTTAGAGCCGCTAAGTGGCAGGGAAATGGAAGTTTACACCACCGAGCCGGGGCTGGTATTTTATTCGGGTAACTGGCTGAGCGAAAAAGTGAAAGGCCGGAATGGAGTGCCCTACACCAAAAATGGTGCTTTTTGCCTCGAAACCCAGCATTACCCGAATTCGGTCAACATACCTTCCTTTCCAGATACTATTTTACGACCTGGAAAAACCTTCAGTTCACAAACAGTTTATAAGTTTTTGGTTCGTAAATAACAACAGAAACTGCTCCGGAATTAATTCAAACACAAACTTTGTGAAACCAGCAAGGAAAATTTTATTGCTGGTAACCTTAATAACTAATCCCCGGATGAAGCTGGTTTGCCCGGGGATTAGTCATTAAGCTGATTTTTGCTGCGAAAAAAACACAGCTTTTCATTGTCCTATATCTCTTGGCTGGTCTGGATCGGCTATTCGTCCTGTCCGGAAACAGGTACAAACCTCGCCGAAAGATCGGGATCTTCCATGTCTTTGTCAAGCGGAAACATGGGACGGTTGATGCGCTGATAGTCCAAACGTTCCAAATCCTGATCAACCCCGCCTGGTGTAAGCGCCAGCAGCCAGTCAGCCTGCATGTTGTACAGTTCAGGAACAAGATAGCCGATCTTCACCATCACAATATCTGCTTCCCTCGGGGTGAGTCCCAGTCGGGTAAAATCGGCTTCGGTGTGGTAGGGCTTTCGCTTTTTGGTGACAATCACATCCACACTACCCACGCGCACCACAACTTCGGTCTCCGCATTTTTATCGCCCTGCACAATAGCTCGGACGGTGCCAGAAATCAATAACGGCGGGGCATAGCGGTCGTCAACAATACCGCCTACGTGGGCTTCCACTTTTGAACCGATGCCGGCTTCCACGGCCTTTTCAATCAGCTCAGGGCCGGGGATGGACGCATAGATAAGCGATGGGCCTCCTTCTGATTTAAACTCGGGGCGCTTCAGAACTTCAGCCAATGTCCACGTCACATCGCCCGCGCCACCGGCGGTGGGGTTGTCGCCCGAGTCGCTGATGAAAAATGGTTTTTTCTTGCTTTCAATGGCTTGATCCAGGCATTCGTCCAGCGTACCTGTTGGCGCTACAAACGAAAATTCGTTTCGCACGTTCCAGAAATGTTCGGCCAGCTGTTCGGCTGTTTCGCCCACAGCTTGCTGGTCGTCGCCATAAGCCATTACCACAGCATGGTTCCGTGGCTCATCGGCCCAGGCATAACCCACCCAAATGGCCGCGTCAATCACACCCTCCTGCTCTGTGGCCGGAGCAACAGCTGCATATAAGCGCTTAGCTGGCTCAATCCGGGTGCTTGTTTTTTCACCCGGCAGCAAAATCGGAACCGGGATCCAAGCTTTATAGGCTGGCTTGCCTTTTCCGCTCTCCAACCGGTCAACCAGGTTTTCAAGCGCCCGTTGCCGCGACTCCCAGGCATCTTCGTGAGGTGCCAGCCGGTAGCAGGTAATCAGGTCCGAGTTTTCGGCCAGGCGCCACGATACATTGCCATGCAAGTCCATGGAGGTCGAAATGAGGGTTTCGTAGCCCACCACTTCGCGGATACGCTCAATAAAGTCTCCTTCGGGATCATCCAAACCAACGACGCTCATGGCACCGTGAATGTCGAGAAACACCCCATCGTAGGGCTGGTTTTGTTTCAGCAAGTCGAGGGTTTTTCCAACCAGCGACTCATAGGTGTCGCGGGTGACAATGCCGCCGGGAATGGCTCGGCTAATTTTGGTTGGCGACCATTGGGCACGCTGCAAAAGCGCCGAATCGCTGAAGAACGGGTAGTACGAAAAGATCTCATCACCCTCCCAGGTATGAAAGGCATCCTCGTGGGTCTGTGCCGGCGAAAAGGTGCTCGACTCAATGCCCAGCCCAACCAGGGCGATGTGTGGCGATTGACGCTGTGCCTCCGGCGAAGGGCTGCATCCGACACAGCACAGGATTAAAGCCAGCATAAACAAGTTCAATTTATTTCTCATTTGAGTATGTTTTATTTTAGGCATAACAAATTCAAAAGTGGATTTGCCATGAAGTTGATAAAAAAGAGGCCGTAGTATAACGAGCAGCCTCTTTTTTTTAATAGAAGATGTTCCTTGTTTCTAACCACGTGTTACTGGCTTAGCCTGGCCGAGGCGTTGGCCTCTTTAATGTACTGGTTTACTTCGTTGACGGCCTCGTGAATGCCTTCGGGTTCGCCAACGGCCTGGAGGGTTTCCAGTGCGCCGCACAACAAGTCGAGCGATTTTTTCAACTGATCAGCAGCCTGTTTGTCCGGCACGGTGGTATCGCCCGTTCGTTTGGCGCTGCGTTGCTGGCTTGTTGTCACAAAATTTTGGTTATCGGCGATGACTTCCTGCAGCCACTCCACTGCGTTGGCGGTAGCCAGGTGGGCCTGCTCTTCGGACCCCGACAGGTCGTCGGCCAAACTGTTGATGGCCGTTGTTTCGTCGCCATCAGCCAAGTTGTACAACAGCAGGTCGTTCTTCTCGAAAATGGGGTATAAAGCCTGGCACGCTGCCCGGTAGGCTTCGTTTTGACGCAAAATACCGGCCCGAATATGGTCGCGTAACGAACGGTAACTGTCGTCGCGTTGTTTATCGGCCTGGCGGACGGCTTTGGTATGCTCTTGCTTGGTTGTACTGCCAACCGCCTGCCTTGCTTTTTCTACGCTGCTCAATAATTGAGCAAGAATAATGGTTAACATCGGATGTTCCGGAAATTTTTGAACTAAATAGAGCCTGATTTTTTCGGACAGGGACGTTAGGTTTCCCAATGTGAAATACGAGTAAATAATTTTGATTAACATGTGATAAAATTTTAAGAGTGATTAGTTATTTGAATTAATTTTTTTTTCGAAGTAAATTACGAGAATGGAAGTAAATATGCAACAAATGGTCAAATATTTTCTACATAAAGTTTTACCCAGTGTGGCCTTATCCGATGGGAAAGTTCCCAGAAATCCGGCGCTTTGGTCATATTTCTATGGCCTTTGGAGCGAAATTCAACCGTTGACTTTTATTTCTATGGATTTCTAAATGAAAATCAGCCGCCAACTTTCATTCCGATGAATTTCTAAGCGAAAGTCAGCGGCCAGCTTTTACTTCTATGAGTTTTTGAATGAAAGTCAGCCGTCAACTTTTATTTCTATGAGTTTTTAAATGAAAGTCAGCCGTCAACTTTCATTCCGATGGATTTCTAAGCGAAAGTCAGCCGTCAGCTTTTACTTCTATGAGTTTTTGAATGAGAGTCAGCCGTCAACTTTTACTTCTATGAATTTTTGAATGAAAGTCAGCCGTCAACTTTCATTCCGATGGAATTTGAAATAAAACCCCGTGCCCCAGCTCGGTATGCTGACTGATCGGATGACTTTGGAGTCATCCGATCAGTTTGATCAAAGGTCAACTTGTTTCGCTAAGCTTAAATTTATTATTCTTTCACCACCAATTTTTCAGTCAGCACTTCGCCGTTGTAGTTGGCACGGACAATGTACACGCCCTCTTTCCAGCCAGAAGTGTTTAGCGTGGTGTGCTTTCCGCCAATCTTCATTTTACGGGCCTTGAGCTGTTGTCCCTGGTCGTATACTTCCAAGTCCCATTCCGGTACTTCGTCAAAACTTTGTTCTTCGGAAGTGGATTCAATGGAGACCGTGGTTTCGGAGGTGGAGGGGTTGGGGGCAAGGCTGAGGAAATAGCCGCACGAATAGTCTTCAGTAAAGTAAAATCCCGGGAGCATGTTACCCCACCCACATTCTTGGGTTTGAACGGTTAAGAAGAGCCCGGTATGCACCTCGTCATTTACGGCCAGATAGGTTGTAAAGCGATTGTTCGAACCGTATTGTGCCTGTATTTCCCAGCCAGATGGGAGGTTCCACCCCAGGTTCTGGATAGTAAAGGGGCCATAATAATCAGTCCAAAGTTCATAAATCGTATTGGGGCATAGTTCAGTAGGATTTCCGTCGTTATTCGTAAAATTGGACACATACTCACCTGTCGAAATATTCAGCATCACAAAGTGAAAATCATCTTTGACAGGTTCTCCAACTTGGAACGTTACCTGTTTGGTAATTGCATCCCCACAATCGGTGATAATATTTGCCCGAACCCAGCTCTCACCAGTAGCCCACATATTAGCTGTAACCACATAGCTGCTTCCATCATCATCACCTACTTGTGTAAGAACAGAAGGGTCGCAATCCCAGTCAATGGTAAGCCCCGCTGTTGATCCCGTCAACGAGAAAGTGGAATTGCCGGAAGAGCAGACAACAGAGGGGCCGGAAATAGAAGAAAGCTCCGCCATGGTATTTAGTACGGCGCAATGTGCATTCACACGGCCATGCCCCATTTCATTACATCTCCCATTTGTATATGTATACCCTCCTACATCTTCGGCAGTATTAGTCAGAATATTAAAAACATCCATATAACTCAAGCTTGGGTCTGCTGAAAGTAACAAAGCAGCAACACCTGCAACCACGGGACAGGAATGGGAGGTACCCCCGAAACGTCCGGTATAAGATTGAAAATTAGTACCATTATTTGGTAATTGTTCTCCTATCGGTGGAGGGTTTACACAACCTCCACTCTCGTGCCACGAATTATATCCAGCATCCCCAGGAATATCAATCGTCCACATTTCAAATGTTTCTCCTGTGATTTGACAGGGGTAGGCTCTATGAGATGGAGCTACAACATCAATTAGGCTGCTAGTAGGACTGTAATTTGCCTGTTCGTCATTTCTATCAGAGGCGCCTACGGTGACTACCCCAGCAACGTTCACATTTGCTGGAAAAGCCACGTAACCATTGTTGCTGGCGGCATGGTCGGCTGTATTTCCAGCGGAAAAAAGAACTACCCGGTTATTCGTTAATGCATAATTAATAGCAGTAACAATAACTGGATGTAAGTTTTGGTTAGAGGATGAATACCCCCAACTATTCGATAATATATCGGCTCCATTATTAACCGCAAATTCAATCGCATCGGCCATTAGATCAGGAGAGACTCCTGTTCCGTTTGTATTAAAAATCCTCACAGGCATTATTCTACAGTTTGGCGCAATTCCTGCGATTCCCTGATTATTGTTCATTGTGGCGGCAATAACGCCTGCACAAGCATTGCCGTGATTAGCATTTCCTGTTGGAGATGGGTTATTTGCATCCCCATCGCCAAAATTGCTACCATTTAACCTTACCTGCCGTGTATTAGGTAAGTCTGGATGGTTAGAGGTAACGCCTTGATCCAAAACTGCTATAACAATATTACTGGATCCTGTGGTTAACTCCCATGCTTCAGGAGCATCTATGTCAGCATCGTTTGTACCCGCATGGCCATCATTAAATGTTTGTCCTGTATTATGACAAGTTATTTGCATATTGAAATAAGTATCGTTAGGAATTACTTGATGGAGTTCCGGATAAGATAAAAAATTAGGTGTTGCAAACTCAACAAGCCCTGATTCATAATATTTGTTTGCAATTTCCAAAGCATCTTCGCCTTTCCTAACTTCAAGTTTTTGATAAATCTTTGTAGTTTTTACTACTTTTGTGTTGAATTCTCTCTGAAGCTCTTGTTTCCGTACATCACTAACCTCAGGAAGAAATCGAATCAGAATTTCATCAGTTACTCCCATATCTAATCCATTTTCTAAAGTATAAAATGATTGGCATATGTTTACCAAGCTGTTCTGTTTTAGCTTTAATAGTAATTCTTCTTTTTCTTTTCGTGATGTCGCAATGACTTCAGCAGTTAAAGAGTCATGCCATTTGATCTTAAAATCTTCAGATAACCCTTTTATTAGTTTCTCTGCTTCAATTTTCTCAGTACCTTCAGCATATTTAACTAATAATGCATCGGTTTTGGGAACAAGAGAAACCTTTTCATTGAAAGCGTAATAGAATTTCTCGTTTTTGCCAGTCATGGACATTGAAATAAAAAATGTCAATCCTATAATAATGAGGGCAATATAAAGCTTTTTCATAGTAATATTTTTTGGAATTAGTTGTTAATGGTGATGTCTTTTAATTTTATCTGGCTATAATCATCCCAAGGAAACACAAGCTCCATTGCAGTACAAGAGCCACATACAAATTGAGATTCATCAAATTCATTTAATATTTGATATTTGAATTTCACTTCATACACATTTCTTAAGTTATCTGGGAAAAAATTAGGTCCACAATTATTCCCGTTGAAATTCGGTGAAAGAGCTTCATCAGGGATGACAAATGGATTATCAGAAAAATCGAAAGTATAGAAGTCCATTGGGTAAGGTGAAGTTTTGTTTTCGCTGTTTTTAAGTAAGATGCAATATCCTCTTTGAGTTTTATTACTAGTAGCCTCGCCACTTTTTTTTTCAATTTGGTCACAAATAAATGTGCCAACGATATAGCCTTCAACAAGATTCGAATACCCATTCTCTTCTTTCTCACACCCTGCCCCCATTAAACTAAAAAGCAGGAGAAATACACTAATCTTAAGAATTGCTGTTTTCATTTTTATAAGTTTTAAAATTTACACTAGTGATTTTTTGCCGGGTTGGCCGGCCGAAATGAAGAAAGTTTAAGGTGGTTGCGGTTTCATGACTTTTGGTTTAAGGGTTCAACATGTACTTCTAATTAACTCTTTCAGTCCGGCAGTTACCAGAAAGGAAAAGTCTGTTTGAAAATAAACTTGTCTGTTGTCCCTTTTTAATAATCGCAATTGGAAAGTAGATGGGCTAAGTTGCAAAAGAGTTGCGTTGGTTTTTATGTTAGCGAACATATTTTCGGAAAGCAGCAAGCTACTGAGCAGGTGACTCCAAGTCACCTGCTCAGTAAGGAACGGCAGCCGCTTTGAACAACGGGGGTGCAAATACGGGGGACGAGGCTTGGTATGCTGACTGACCGGATGACTTCAAAGTCATTTGATCAGCCAGGCAATCCATGAATAAATTGTAAAAAGTAATCTTCTTTCATTAATCTTTCTGTGATTTATTCTATTTCCGAATAATGAGTTGTTCCTGGTACAATACATAGTCATTTTCGATATGTAAGAAATAGGTCCCCGCCGGTAAATTCCGTAAGTCAATCCTGCAGGATTCATCCTCAGTATGAACCGTTTTTAGCAACCCCAGCCGTTCACTGTATAGTTTAACCGTAAATTTTTCCTGAGGGGTATCCCAGGTCTTAAACTCTTTTTGTTTATATTTTTCCAATTTGGGCTTCAGCGTGTTTCTTTCATCTACTTGATTTTTATCCAGTCGTTTTACCACGACCTCATCCTCTGCCGGGTTAGGCGACATGGTAAACGCGTATCCGTATCCCGGAACGAAATGGTATGTCGGACTAATTGTACCGCAATCCGCCGTGTTGAGATCTAACCGGAAGTCGGCATAACTTTGTGGAGTAGAAGGGTACAGGTTTACATAGCTCATTCCATTGTAGAAACCCTGGTTCCAGGAAACACCCGAACTATGCGTCAGCACCCAATTGGACCCGGTTAAACCCGGACAGCTCACCGTTGCCTGGATCCAACTGCCATAGGTTATAAAGTTGACCGTATTTAATGGATGAGACTGGCCGTTCTGCACCCAGGTGCCTGATGGCCAAACAGTGGCCACATCTTTGTCAGGCAAAGTAATATCCTCTCCACAGCCGGTAAACAGCCTGGCCCTCACCCAACTGTTCCCGTTACCCACGGCCGAAATAGTACAAGTATCATTATTTTGGCCCGACGAAATGGTCAAATAAGGCCCATGTTCCCAAATAATTGAATCAACCGGGGGAAGATTGCCAATGGTAAACGAAGTACCGTTCATGCAAACATTGTAAGGGCCGGAAATGGTTGGATAGACTGATTGAATGGCAGCATAGGCATTAAGGCGGCCATACCCTAACTCATTACATCTACCGCTGCTGTAAGTATAACCTCCGACCTTATCTGCAGTATTCATAAGAACTGTTCGGACTTCATCATTAGAAATATTTGGGCTGATTCGTTTCAATAAAGCAATTACTCCAGAAACTTGAGGTGCAGCAAAAGACGTCCCATCTCCATCTCCATATCCATTTGAGAGAGTTGTACTATAGATGTCTTTTCCAGGTGCTGCCATAAATAGATTACTCCCATAATTAGAAAAATCGCATCTATAATCATTTTGATCTGTGGCTCCTACAGAGAATACGTTTTGATTACTGGCAGGGTAATTAATAGTAGCCCTATAATTATTTCCTGAAGCACATACCACTGCGATGTTTGCATTTTCGGCAACCTGTATTGCCGAGTCAATAGCATTTGACTGATTTACTCCTAAACTCATCTGAATTACATCAGCTCCATTATCTATTGCATATAGAATAGCATCATCAACAAGATTTCCAATTGGTGCTGATTCTCCAATCTTAATTGGCATCAACAGTATTCCTTGATTGTTTAATCCGCCTCCTACCCCTGCGACTCCAACAGTATTATGAGTTTTAGCAGAAGTAATACCAGCAACCTGGGTGCCATGAGAATTACTTGCTGCTCTTGCATCATTATCCTGATTTTCAAAATCCCAGCCAATCCAATCATCAATGAATCCGTTGCCATCATCATCTATTCCATTACCTGTTGTCGGATCAGTTGCTGTCGTCCAAATATCCTCTTGTATGTTATGATATAAATTGTTGTAGGAATCATTCCCATTTCCGATATCTTCGTGTAACCAATCGGTGCCAGAGTCAATTATAGCAACAACTATACATGAGTTTCCTTCTACAAAATCCCATACTTCAGGCATCAATATTTTATTCAAATACCATTGATCATTAAAATGCGGGTCATCTGGTGTAAATGTATTGTATTCTCCAATTGTATTAATTACGACGTCTTCAATATCTTTTTGGGTTTTTAGTTTTTTTAAAAACTCAAAAAAATCTATTCCTTGTGGCAGCTCGTAATCCACATATCCAGTCTGGGCTTTTCTAATTGATTTAGCATCAAAATCAATTTTCATCATTTTATCACCCTCAATGAAAGCTTGTTTGGTGAATTTTATAGTTATTACATTCTGGTCTAGCATATAAAATTTTTCTGGATTCTTTTTATCTGCAACAAACCATTTAGAATCAACTTCTTTAAAAACCTTATTTTCGATGAGAGTATCATGAATGGATTGAGCAATAACCAATCCAATATTGATAAATACAAATATTGAGGTGCAAAAAATCATTTTTTTCATCACGTTATTTTTCATCTGTTATAATATCGACATTGAAGCTTACTTTATAATTGTTGTCTAGTTTTGGGATTAACGCATGGAAATAAATAACACCAAAAGAAGGATAACATCCAGAATCGTATTCAAATTGAGCCTTAAACTGAACTGTTTTGCTTTCATCATCGAAAAGGATTTTCTGTAAGACAAGACTAGGATAAATGCAATTAACAATGCGAGAACCTGCTAATAATGTGTATTGAGAAAAATCAATCTGAGGGGAAAAGTCTATTTTGCAATCAAAATATTCTTCAAATTCTTCCTGACTATTAATCTCAAGATTGAAATCTTTAGTTTCACCTTTTTTTATAAAACAGGTATCGCCTTGAAGGGATAAACCTGCAACTTTCAAGTAGTTGAGTTCTTTAATTTCTGGTTCCTCATCTTTTTCACACCCTGCCCCCATCAAACTGAAGAGCAGGAGGAATACACTAATTTTCAAAATAGCTGTTTTCATTTGTATAAGTTTTAGAGTTTTTACAATTAAAATTTTACTGGGTTGCCCGGTTCGTCGCGGAAAGTTTTAAGGTGGTTGTGGTTTCATTGTTTTTGGTTTTAAAGGTTCAATATTTGGTTTATTGTCCCTTTTAATAATCGCAATTGGAAAGTAGATGGACTAAGTTACCAACCGGTTGCGTTGGTTTTTATGTTAGCGAACATATTTTCGGAAAGTTGATTCGGATCACAGATCCGGTGTTAAATGGGTAAAGATTGCAAATCTTCACCAGGTGTTTTGAATAAGGGGGATGCAAATCAACGGGAGCGAGAGTTGCTTTGTCCGAAAAATGCCGATGATATTATGAGCCAATCAGCCGGAGAAGTTTATCTTTGTGTTTCGCAAAAAAATAGTCAGTACAATGAAAGAGCGTCCGCTAATTTTTATTACCAACGATGATGGCATTCAAGCCAAAGGATTAAAGGAACTTGCTGAAGTGATGCGCCTGTTTGGCGATGTGGTGGTGGTGGCGCCCGAAATGGCCATGTCGGGCATGTCGAACGCCATTTCGGTGGATAAGCCCTTGCGTGCCGCGAAAGTCGAAGAGGAAGATGGCTACGTGGCCTACAAATGCAGCGGTACGCCGGTGGATTGTGTGAAACTGGGCTTCAATCATTTGGTTGACCGCCTGCCCGACTTTGTGATCTCGGGCATCAACCACGGCGCCAATTCGTCCATCAGTGTGGTGTATTCCGGCACCATGGGTGCGGCCATTGAAGGTTGCTTGCATGGCGTGCCGTCTATCGGCTTTTCGCTGTGCGATTATTCGCCCGATGCCGATTTTTCGAAAGCGAAAATGTGGGTGGCCCGCGTATTTCAGTCGGTGGTCGAACAAGGCCTGCCGCCCTTCGTTTGTTTAAATGTTAATATTCCGAAGGGAAGTATTGAAGGCATACAGGTTTGCCGCCAAACAGCGGGCAAGTGGGTGGAGGAGCTGGAAAAGCGCACCGATCCGCATCAGCGCGAATACTATTGGCTGGCTGGCTATTTCAAGAATTTTGAGCCCGACAAGGAGGGAACCGATATGCATGCGTTGGACAACCAGTTTGTTTCGGTGGTTCCGGTCAATGTGGATATGACTTGCCAGGAGACTTTTGAGCAAATGAAAAACTGGAAATTTTAGTATGCGTAGGTCAAAAAGAAATATCAATAAAATGAGGTTTGGCTTTTTGCCGGGCTTGCTTTTGCCATTGGTCATGTTCTTGGTCATGTATTTGGCACGTTACAACGAAGTTGGTTTTTGGGAGTACGTGCAAAACCTGTGGCGCTTTTTTATGCTGGTCAAGCTGCTTACCCTGTGTGTTTTGCCCAACTTGCTGCTGTTTCTTTATTTTATTCGCATGAAATACGACCTGGCAGCGCGTGGCGTGTTGATGGCGACTTTTCTGTACGCTTTTTTAGTGGTCATTTCCAAAGTGCTTTAATTCATGAAGTATTATTTTATAGCGGGTGAAGCTTCGGGTGATTTGCATGCCTCCAACCTGATTGCAGAAATTGTAAGGCAGGACAAAGGCGCTGAGCTTCGGGGTTTTGGCGGCGAACGGATGGAGAAGGCAGGCATGCAGCTCACCCGGCATTACCGCGAAATGGCTTTCATGGGCTTTCTGCCGGTTTTGATGAACCTGAAGAAGATTAAGCAGAACTTTAAAACCTGCGAAGAAGACTTGCTGGATTTTCAACCCGACGTGTTGGTATTGGTGGATTATCCGGGCTTTAACCTGCGCATGGCTGAGTTTGCCAAAAAGCATGGCATCCGGGTGTTCTATTATATTTCGCCCAAAATATGGATTTGGAAGAAGCACCGAATTAAGAAAATTAAGGCGTTTGTCGACGAGATGTTTACCATTCTTCCTTTTGAAACGGAATTTTATAAGGAGTTGGATTATGAGGTGAATTATGTAGGCAACCCGGTTTTGGATGAGGTGATGAGTAAGCCGCCCAAAGTCGACTTTCAATCATTCGTGAAGGAGAATCACTTGCCCGATCAGCCCATCATCGCTTTGTTGCCAGGTAGCCGTTTGCAGGAAATCAAGTCGCTGTTGCCACGCATGCTCGAAGCGGCTGCTGCTTTCTCCAATTATCAGGCGGTGGTCACCGCCGCTCCCAATATCGATCAATCGGTTTACGAAAGGCTGCTGGCTTATTATCCGGCGGCCAGGCTGCTGCACAACAAAAGCTACGAAGTGATGCAACAAGCCGAAGTGGCCGTGCTGGCCTCGGGCACCGTGAGTTTGGAAGCCGGCATTTTGCGTTGTCCGCAAATAGTTTGCTACCGGATGGATGGTGGCGCCTTGTTTTACTGGCTGGGCAAGCATTTTGTGAAAATCGTCTGGGTGTCGCTGGTCAACCTGATTTTGAGGCGCACGGCTGTCAAAGAGTTGTTGCAGCACAATTGTACGGTCAAAAATATCCGTCAGGAATTGAGCCTGATTTTGAATGATGCGACTTACAAAAAACAAATCAGGGAAAGTTACGACGAGTTGCGCCAGCAGTTGGGCGAAGCCGGCGCATCGGCCCGCGCGGCTTCCGCGATGATTGAGAAATTGGGTGGAAAGAACTGATCTTGCATGATTTCTTTCGGTTGTTGAAATGGCTATAAGAGGCCATTTAAATCTTGTCGTTCAATAATGGCCATTATTTCAACGGTATCATTCTCTATTCTGTAATAGATGCTGTCAACGCCACAAACGCATCGTCGATATCCTTCTTTTATATAGTCGACTGATTCAAACGAGAATGGTTGTTGAGCAATCATGTCAAAGTAGTCAAAAAACGTATTAAAGTATTTGTCTGCTTGGGGCATTCCAAACGTTTCAACTCCGTAACGATGAATTCGTATCAAGTCATCCCTGGCCTCATTGCTCAATCTGTACTTAGCCATTAATCGAGGACTTTGATTGTTTTAAAATTTGCTCTTTGGTTTCATTCGTAAATCCACCAGCTTCAGATCGATTCAGTTTTGCTCGAATCCAATCGACCTGGGCCTGTTGTTTCCGAGCCTGTCTGATCAGGTCATTCACAAGTTCACTTTTGCTGGAATACTCCTCACTGTCAACTTGTGCTTTTAACCATTCTTCATTTGGTTTTGTAAATGAGATACTTTGTCTTGCCATAACTTTTCGGTTTGGTGTAAAAATACATCGATATTGAATCATGTGCAATTTTTTCGTCCGTATTGTTATGGACATCGGTAGATTACAACTATCGTTGATCATTCCGGAGAGGAGTCCTTTATCGGCGAATGTGCCAGCTCCAACTGAAAGTCGCGGGGAAGAAGCAGGTGTCATCAGTGTGTCCGCGATGAAATTGTTCCACAAGACCTGATTGGCCCATCAGTTTGAAAATTAGTCTGGGCAAGTTTCGCGCAAAGGGTTCTTTTTCTATCTTCGTTTCATCAAAAAGCGAAAGCAAACATGTATAGTTTATTTCGAAAAGAAATCACCACCTTTTTTGGTTCCCTCACAGGCTATTTGGTTGCCTTTGTTTTTTTAATTGCCAATGGCTTGTTCCTGTGGGTTTTCCCCGGCAATTACAACATCCTTGACAATGGCTATGCCGCGCTGGACAGTTACTTTTCGCTGGCGCCCTGGGTTTTTTTGTTCCTCGTCCCGGCGCTCACCATGCGCTTGTTTGCCGAGGAAAAGCGATCAGGTACGCTGGAGATTTTAGTCACCCGACCACTGTCGAACTTTCAGCTGGTTTGCGCCAAATATTTGGCCGGACTGGTGTTGGTGCTGTTGTGTTTGCTTCCTACCTTGGTTTATTTTTACTCCGTCTACAGCTTGGGAAGCCCAGTTGGCAACTGGGATTCGGGTGCTGCCTGGGGCTCGTTTATTGGCTTGTTTTGTTTGGCTGCGGCTTATGTGGCGATCGGCTTGCTGGCTTCGGCCATCACCGACAACCCCGTGCTGGCTTTTGTGGCGGCGCTGTTCTTTTCCTTTTTGGCTTACCTGGGATTTGAGTTTGCGGCTTTGTTAAACTGGTCGCCTGCTTTCGCCGGTGTGCTCATTCAAATGGGAATCAACGAACATTATTTATCCATCAGCCGGGGAGTGGTCGATTCGCGCGATTTGATCTATTTTTTCGCCATCAGTTTTTTCTTTTTGGTGCTGACCAGTATTTTACTGCAACAGCAACAAAAGCCCTGGAAGCAGCAGCTCAAAAAGCTGGGCATGCTGGTTGGCGGTTTAGTATTGCTGAGCTTTTTATCGGGCGCCTGGTTTTTTCGCATCGACCTCACCGCGGAAAAGCGGTACAGCCTTTCGCCTATTTCGAAGCAGCTGATTCAACAATTGGATGCGCCAATCAAAGTCGATGTTTTTCTGGAGGGGGAATTGCCGCCGGGATTTCGAAAGTTGCAGCAGGCTTTGGTCGAAAAAATACAGGACATCAACGCGTATGCGGATTACCGGATTCATTACGAATTGATTGATCCCTATAAAATCGTGAGCAACTCGGACGAGCAAAACCAGTTGTTCGATCGGCTGGTTTCGCTGGGCTTAAAACCCACCGATTTGCGATTGCAGCGCGACGAAGGAACCGTCACAAAACTAATTTTTCCGGGAGCGGTCATCAAATACAAAGATTACGATTTGGGGATCAATCTGCTGAAAAATAACCCATCGGTTACTGCTGAAAACAACCTGAACCACTCGGTTGAAACGCTGGAGTTTGAGTTGATGCGCGCCCTGAAAGTCCTGCTCGACGATTCGAGGCCAACGGTCGCTTTTCTGGGTGGGCATGGCGAATTGGGAGAACCTGAAACCCGGGATATTCGCGCCGGTTTGTCCGAAAATTTTGAAGTGACCGATGTGTATGCCCGGGAACTGAATCAAAACGGTGCGCAGCCCGATGCTTTGGTGATTGCTGATCCTTCCCGGCCTTTTTCGGAGCAAGACAAATTTTATATTGACCAATACCTGATGCGGGGCGGCAACTTGCTTTGGCTGGTTGATCCGGTGCAAGTCAGCCTGGACAGCCTAAGCCGGGGCGAAACCACCATTGCTTTTCCGCGCGATTTGAATTTGAATGATCAGCTATTCCGATACGGCGTTCGCATCAACAGCACACTGATTCAGGATGTGGAATGTTTGATGATTCCGGTGAATACCGCGCCGGTGGGCAGTCCGCCAAAATATACACCGGCTCCCTGGTACTATTCGCCCTTGCTGCGTCCGGCCGAGAACCATGTATTGAGTCGCCATCTGAATGCTGTGAAAGGAGAATTTGCGAGCACAATTGATACGGTAGGCAGCAATCCGGCCATTCATAAATCAGTTATTCTGCATACTTCCAATTACTCGCGCAGTATTCAAACGCCTTTGGAGGTGAGCTTGCAAAGCATCGACCAGCCGCCGGCCCGCAGCCTGTTTAATGAGCAGGCGCTGATGATTGGTGTTTTACTCGAAGGCCAGTTTTCTTCTGTCTTTCAAAACCGGATGCTGGACGATTTCAACACGAACGAGCTTGAAGTATTGAGCCAGTCGCAGCCTGCAAAGATGATTGTTTTGGCTGATGGAAGCCTGATTGCTAATCAGGTTTCGCGGCGCGAGGGGCAAACCCAGATTTTGCCGCTGGGCTACGATCGTTACTCGCAACAAACCTTTGGCAACAAGGAATTTTTGCTGAATGCCCTCACATACTTATGCGACGGATCCGGAATCATGTCGCTCCGTTCGCAGGCCTTTCAAGTCCGGCTGCTCGATAAGGTTCAAATCCGCGAGCAGCGCTTGTTTTGGCAGTTGTTGAATGTGGTGGCTCCGCTGTTGTTCATTTCCTTGTTGGGCTTGATATTCAACTGGATCCGAATCCGGAAGTATGGCCGTTAATTTCTTTGTATAAAATGTGAAGGCAAAGGATAGGTTAGAAAAAGCAAAGTTTGTATATTCGTAACATTGTGCTAAAAAATCGATCCGCAAAAGCACACGAGAAAGATCAAAAAAAATTAAAATAGACCTATGAAATTTGTTGTTTCCAGTACCGAGTTGCTGAGTCATCTGAATGCCATCAGTAAGGTGATTAGTTCGAAAAATACATTGCCCATCTTGGATAACTATTTATTTCAGCTGGAAGATAATCGGTTAACGATTACGGCTTCGGATTTAGAGTCAACGCTCATTACCAGTCTCGATTTGGATAATACGGAAGGTAATGGAGATGTTGCTGTTCCGGCAAAACTGCTCAATGATACCTTGAAAGAGTTTCCGGAGCAACCGCTGACCTTCCAGATTAATGGCGAAACATCGGCCATTGACATCTATTCAGAGAATGGTAAGTTTAGCATTGTTGGACAAAATGGCGAAGATTTTCCGGCATTGCCCGAGCTGAAAGAAGAAGCAGCGGCTACCATCGAGGTCAACCACGATGTTTTGCAAAACGGGATTGCGAAAACCCTGTTTGCTACGGCCGATGATGAACTGCGCCCGGTGATGAATGGAATTTTCGTCGAGCTGGGAGCTGAAGATCTGACTTTCGTCGCTTCCGATGCGCACAAGTTGGTTCGTTACCGGCGGAGCGATGCCAAAGCTGAGATTGAATCTTCATTCATTCTACCAAAAAAGCCGGCTGCCTTGTTGAAAAACTTGTTGCCGAAGGAAGAGTTTGACGTGAAGCTTCAGTTTGATGACAAGAACGCCTTTTTTACACTCAGCAATTACAAACTGATTTGCCGCTTGGTTGAGGGAAATTACCCGAGCTACAACTCGGTGATTCCAAGTAACAACTCCAACAAAATGACGGTTGACCGTCTTGAATTGTACAACACCATCAAGCGGGTGTCGGTATTTGCCAACCAAGCCAGCAATTTGGTCAAGCTGCATATCGATGATAACCAGTTGGTAGTTTCGGCTCAGGATGTTGATTTCTCCATTTCGGCGGTTGAGCGTTTGAAATGCCAGTACGAAGGCGACGAGATTGAAATCGGTTTTAAATCGACTTTTCTGCTCGAAATTTTGGCCAACTTATCCACTTCCGATGTTCGGGTCGAACTGTCGGATCCAACACGGGCCGGTCTTTTGCTTCCGGCTGAAAAAGATTTTGATGAAGAAGACGTGTTAATGTTGTTAATGCCCATGATGATTAATGCGTAAATTGTAACTGAATAAATTGCTGAAAACCTAACAAGATCTGTTTTGTTAGGTTTTTTTGTTTTCAGCATTCCAAAAAATAAAAAGATGAACTTGAATTTGAGAAATCCGCTTGTTTTCCTCGATCTTGAAACCACCGGAATTAATATTGTCACCGATCGTATTGTTGAAATCGCCCTGCTGAAGATTCACCCTGACGGGAGAGAGGAAGAGAAGGATCTCCGGATTAATCCCGAAATGCCAATCCCGGAGCATGTCAGCTTAATTCATGGAATTTACGATGAAGATGTGAAAGATGCCCCAACATTTAAAGAGGTCGCCAAAACACTGGCTAACTTTTTGGAAGGCGCTGATTTGGCAGGCTTCAATTCGAATCGATTCGATATTCCTTTGCTGGCCGAAGAGTTTCTGCGGGTTGGGGTCGATATTGATTTCAAAAAGCGCAAGTTTGTCGATGTACAGGCGATTTTTCATAAGATGGAAAAGCGGACCCTCGCGGCTGCCTACAAGTTTTATTGCCAGCAGGAACTGGTGGATGCGCACAGCGCCATGGCCGATACCAAAGCCACCTACGATGTGCTGAAAGCCCAGTTGGATGTTTATAAAGAAGCCGAATATGAAGACAACAAAGGTGTAAAAACGACGCCGATAAAAAATGATGTGAACGCCTTGAGTGAGTTTTCATCGTACGACCGCAACGTGGATTTTGTTGGGCGGATTGTTTATGATGAAAATGGGGTTGAAGTCTTCAATTTTGGTAAGAACAAAGGGGTGCCGGTTGAAAAAGTACTGCGCGAGCAGCCCGGCTATTTTGGCTGGATAATCAACAGCGAGTTTCCCCTGTACACCAAAAAAGTATTGACGGCCATTAAGCTGCGGATGAAGGAATAAAGCGGTCTAGAGTGGCGAGTTACGAGTAGAATGTCAACAATATTCGAGACTCACCGCCCATAACGCATTGGTCATTAGTCATTGATAGTCATTCGATAGTCATTAATCGTGATAGCTGGATACTGGATGTCAACAACTCGTGACATTGGTTGGACAACTTGGAATTTGTCCGCTAGCTGGCGGATAAAACTTGGAACTCAAATTAGTTATTGGATAATTGGTCATTAGGTGCGGACAACTTTAAACTCGAAACTAAATGGTATGAAAATCATTTGTATTGGACGAAATTACAGCGAGCATGTTCGCGAGCTGAACAATGAGATGCCGGGCGAACCGGTCATTTTTATGAAGCCGGATTCGGCCTTACTGCGCAACAACGATGCTTTTTACATCCCCGATTTTAGTCAGGATATGCATTACGAATGCGAGTTGATTGTGCGTATCAACCGGCTCGGGAAAAATATTGAGCCACGCTTTGCCAATCGCTACTACGACGAAATTGGCCTGGGCATTGACTTTACCGCCCGCGATCTGCAGAATAAATTGAAGGAAAAAGGTTTGCCGTGGGAGAAAGCCAAAGCCTTTGACCGATCGGCGGTTATTTCTTCGGAGTTTATTGCGAAAGCGGAATTGCCCGAATTGAATTCCATCAAATTTCAATTGAAGAAAAACGGGCAGCTGGTTCAAAGCGGAGATTCGGCTTACATGCTTTTCCCCATTGATGAGCTGATCAGCCAGGTGTCGAAGTATTTTACGGTGAAAATAGGGGACCTGATTTATACCGGAACGCCAGCTGGTGTGGGACCGGTAGCCATTGGCGACCGGCTGGAAGGCTTTTTGGAAGGCAAGAAGATGTTCGACTTTGAAGTAAAATGACATTTTGAAATTCCAAGTTCCAAAATCCAAATTCCAAAATCCAAATTCCAAAACGGCAAAGGCTTGTGTGCTGACCCCTCTTGAGATAGCGGCTTTGCGCGAAAAAAAAAATCCAGGTTCCAAACGACCGAGTGGAGTCCCGGCGCAGTCGGGATTTCAAGAACGGCAGGCGGATGGTGAGATTGGGCTTTCTGGTCAATTTCTCAATAGCGTCTTTGGGCGAAGAAAGTTTCAAATTTTGACCGTCCGCTTGATCATCTTCAGTCCTGTCAAATTTTGTCCGTGCCGGTTATTGGGTTTTTCACGCTGTAAAATTTAGTCTCCTCCTGTTAAGTTTGTGTCTTCCCTGTTAAGTTTTTAACCGCCCTGTTGGGTTTCCAGCCGTACTGTTAATATTTTTGCTTCCCTGTTGCAATTTTCCCAGTCCTGTTCATATTTTTTTCGCCCTGTTAAGTTTGGTGCCGTCCTGTTGAACAGGGCGACAGATTTTTTTAACAGGGAAGCTCCAAAGCCAACAGGACGAACTCAAAATTCAGCAGGGAAGCATTTTTTTTTACAGGGAGCTCCGCGAACTAACAGGACGGATTACTCTTTAACAGGGCCAGTTTCAAATTTAAAAGGGAAGACTTTTTTCAAACAAGGCGAGTATTTTTCAAACAGGAGCCGGGCTGCCGCAAAAGGAGACTGTGTCAGGATAGTTGATTGGTTGGGAACGCGACGAAGATCAGCAAAGCGTGTGGGGGAATAGCGAAGTAAAAAAAAGGCTGCCCTTTTTGGACAGCCTTTTGCCTATCGTTTTTTACTCTTGCCACGGAACCCGTGTCGAGCGGTAGTAATTGATTCCCCAACTGTCGTAGATGTTGCCGTGCGAGGACAGACGCAGTTTGTAGTCGTCCCAGTTACGCCCGTTGGCGGGAGACCAGCCTATTTCGGCGTAACCTGCCAATCGAGGGAATACCAGGTATTCCATATCCGAGCGGTTGGTCACGGTTTCGGTCCACAGGGGCGCTTCAATGCCCAGAATGTTCTCGCGCCCAATACTCTCGTTGTAGGTCGCCGGATCCCAGTTGTAGCCGGTGTCCACTTCAATATAACCAGCCCAGTGCAAGCCCAGTGGCGAAATGGAGTCGTACTGCATGTCGAGGTAAGCTTTGGCCGCCGGCGACATGATGACCTTCACGCCCTGATCAACGGCATTTTTGGCATTTTCGGCACTTGCCCAATATTGTGCAATGCTGCGCTGGTCCAGCTTGGCCAAGGTCACCTCGTCCCAGCCAATCATCGTTTTTTCGTAGGAGTAAACAATGTCCTGCACCCGTTCAATAAACGGAATGTAGTCTTCCAGCTTGGTGACGTGCGATTCGTCGCCACCAATGTGGATGTAAGGGCCAGGCGTGATCTCGGCCAGCTCGCGAATCACATCGTCCACAAACTGGTAGGTGATTTCCTTGTCGGTGCACAAGGTGCTGAACCCAACTTCAGTTCCGGTATAAAGCTCGGGTGCCTTGCCGTCGCAGTTGAGCTCCGGATACGAAGCCAGCGCGGCGTTGGTGTGGCCGGGCATATCAATTTCGGGGACAATGGTAATGAAACGTTCCGCCGCGTAATTCACCAGGTCGGTGTATTGTTCCTGGGTGAAAAAGCCGCCTTCGCCGCCACCCACTTCCGTGCTTCCACCAATTTCGGTCAGCTTGGGCCACGATTTGATTTCTATACGCCAACCCTGGTCGTCGGACAAATGCAGGTGCATGACGTTGAATTTGTAGTAGGCCATCAGGTCGAGGTAATGTTTCACATCATCAACGCCCAAAAAGTGACGTGCGACATCGAGCATGGTTCCGCGGTATTCGTATTCCGGAAAATCGCGGATGGTACCCGTCGGAATCGTCCAGTCCATTTCCTGGACCGTCTTGTTTTCGATGGCAGCCGGTAAAAGTTGCCGGATGGTTTGTATGCCGCGAAAGATCCCGGCCGGCTGGTTGGCCCGTACGGTCAAAAGTTTTTTATCAATCAGCAGTTCGTAACCTTCGTCACCCAGTTCAGGGTCATGGCCCAGGGTGAGGAAAATCCCGCTGGTGGGCGCTTCGTCTGCGGTTTGAACGGCCAGTTCGAAGCCCGTCGCGGGGTTCAGTTTTTCGCTTAAATAAGCGGCTGTTGAACTCAGCTCGTCGCGATTGACAAAAATGCCGGTTTCATCGTTTAGTTGAAACGAATTTCCGGTTGCCGTCACCAAAACAGGTTTGGGAATGACGGTGTTCTGAGTTAAATCAGTTGGTTCTTTGGGCGCACAGGAAAATAGCGCGGCTGCCATGGTCAATAAAATGAAAGCTTGTTTGTTCATGGTTAAAAATTTCATTGAATAGCTTAGAAATATTTTCAGACTAAGGTAAAGAAAACATTTCGATTGAAACAAAGGGTTTTGCCGGGTATTGGCAGTTTAGCTGCTGAAGTAACGGTTAATGGCGACTTCGGGGTGCAGCTGCTTGATTTCGCCGCAAAGGAAGGCGGCAAACTGCCGGGCAAAGTAAGGGCCAAGCATGGCGCCTTTCGAGCCGAGTCCGTTGAAAATTCCCACTTGTGGATGCTCTGGATGCAGTCCGATAACCGGGCGCCGATCGTGTGTGGTGGGGCGGATGCCGGCTTGCTGATCCACCACCTGGTATTGGTCGGTGAAAACAGCAGCGAGCTTTTCCTGCAGCTCCTGCCGGGCCTGGCTGGTGGTTTCAAGCGAATGATCGTCCCAATCGTAGGTGGCGCCCAGCCGGTAAAGCTGTTCGCCTTCTGGCATGAGGAACATGGCTTTGTTTAGAATGAAGTTGCTGTCGTAATTTTCGGTTTTAATTCGAAGCACTTCGCCTTTGGTATGCCGGAAACGAAGCCGCTCAAAAAATGGATTTTCGGAAACGGCATGCCCTTCGCAAAACAAAACTTTTTCGGCACAAATATCCTGATAGCATACCTGGGTTTTGTCCAGTTTCAAGGTTTCAAAATTGAATTTTTCAAACCGAATGAGTTGTTTTTCTTTTAAATGGTTCCTCGTTTTTTCAACCAGTTGTTTCAAATCGATCCGGCCACTTTGCGCGACTATCCCCATTCCAAAATCAGCTTCAATAAAAGGGTGTTTCTGTTTGTCCGGCTTCGCTTCCAGATAAGTTTGCAAATCGTTTTCTGCCCATTTCTTCTGCCAAAACTCCGCTTCGCCTTTCCCAAAAATCTTTTTGATCTGCAAAGGATAAAACAACTTCACCCCGAAGCGTTTTTCCAGTTCGGCATAGGTTTCCAACAATTGGGGATACAACTCATCGATGAGCCAGCTTTTGGTGAGCCGCCGGAAAACTACCGGATTTACCACGCCCGCAGCTACCTCCGAGGCTTTTATTTGCTTGGGATCGTCGAGCACAAAACAGCTTTTGCCGGCTTTCTGCAATTCATGAACCAACAAACTGCCCGCGAGCCCCTGTCCGATGATGAGGTAATCAACTTTCATAGGAAACTAAGACAGCGAAATTTCGGAAATGTTCAGCCGCTAAAACTCGATTTCAACCAGCACCGGCAAATGGTCTGATGGGTAGCGTTTTTCGTACGAATCGGTGAGCACGCCATACTTTTGCACATTGAGTTTGCCTTTGACGAAGATGTAATCAATCCGGTTTTTCAGTTCGCTGTTGAAGTTGAATCCATTATAGGTCCCCTCCGGACCATAGGGAACTTGTGCCGACACTTTTTTACTGTCGAAAAACTGGTTCTCAATGCGTTCAATAGGTTTTGCTTCGGGGGTTAAGTTGAAGTCTCCCATCAAAACAACGGGGTCGCCCTTGCTGTTTAGCGAATCAATTTTTTGGAGAATCAGCCGGGCCGAATTGATGCGGGCTTCCTCGCCCACATGGTCAAAGTGCGTATTGAATACCCAAAAGTTTTTGCGTTTATCGTAGTCTTCAAACAGCGCATAAGTACAGATTCGTTTGCAAGCGGCGTCCCAGCCCATGCTTGGTTTTTCAGGGGTTTCCGACAGCCAGAACCAACCGTGGTTTTTGAGCTGGTATTTACGGCTGTCGTAAAATATGGGCGAATATTCGCCGCCGGCTTTGCCATCTTCCCGGCCCACGCCAATCTGGTCAAAACCGGGCATTTGTAGGGAGATGTCGGTCAGTTGATCGTAAAGAACTTCCTGCATGCCAATGATGTCGGCTTCGTGAAAGCGCAGCAAATCAGTGACCAGGTGTTTGCGGTTTGGCCAGGCATTTTCTCCGTCATCCGGGGTGTTGAGGCGGATATTATAGGTGACAACTTTTGCGGTTTGTGAAAAAGTGGTGCTTGTGGCTGTGGCTAAAAGGATCATAACTAAAAGGCTGGTGATTTTCATGGAAGGTTGATTTAGTTTTGACAATGGTTAAATACAGGATAGTCACAATCGTGGTCGCCCGGAATGACCGTGTGCATTTGGTTTTTGGATTGATGGAGGACAAACTCATAACAAAAAGTCATGATTTCTTCAAACTGGTTGCTCATGGGCGATCCGGCAATACTATGATTACCTCCACAGAAAGTGTATAGCCAATACGGCTGGTCAAGTTGGTGCAAGCGGTCGGCAATGGTTTTTCCGCCGTGTAGAACCAAATAACCGACTTTGTCCTCATTGCAGTAATGGTGCGGTGCGGTGGCATAAGGCACCAGGTTGTCGCAGGTACCATGAAAAAGCAGGGAAGGAACGGCCGATTCCTCGTAAATTATTGTGGTGTCGGGAATGGCGCCAGCCATGGAAATAACGCCTGCATAAGACACCGGTCCGCCTTCCAAATCATAGCAATAGGGTGGTTGGTAAGCGGTATTTAGTACGGCCTCAGCTCCCGCACTACTTCCTGAAAGGATAATCTGATAAGGATCAACTCCGAATTGCACGCGGTTCTGAATCAAAAAATAGGTCGCATCCTGAATGTCTTCCACCGCAGCAGCAAAAGTTGCCAGTTTCTCTTCGGCAGGGCAGTCACAGCCAAAAGCGGTTTCGGTTCCTTTTCGCGTTAAGCGGTAGCTCATGGAGACGGCAACATAACCGCGGCGGGCAATTTTTTCACAAAAATCAATGGTGCCCTTGTCATCGCGGGTGCCGCCCGAAAAACCACCTCCATGCACGTAAAGCACTACTGGTCGGTTTTCTTCGGCATCAAAAACCGGCGTGTAAATATCCAGATCCAGGGTTTGTCCGTCTTTTTTTGTGTAGGTGAAGGTTTCTGTTTTTACGGAGTCCGTAATTTCTTCCAGATAACGCTCCTGGGCGAAAATGGTCAGCGAAAAGAGGAGCAGCGCAACTGCCGGAAACAACTTCTTCATGATATTTGATTTGCGGATTCAGGTTTGGTGTTTAATCCCTGCTAAATTAACCAAAAAAATAGGCTCGGCAATGGCGTTTTTTGAAATGAATTTTCGTGGGTAACCGGTGCTTGGGTTTAATTTAAGTCGTAAGACCAATGTTTTAGCAATGTTTGAAAACGATGGAAGGCTGTTTGAATCTGTTAAAGAAAGTCGGATTCCATCGTTTCCAAAAACCTGCTACTGTTTCCGGTTCCGATACACCTCCAAGGCTGCGGGGAATGGTTGCAGGGCCCGTTCAAAAATTCCAACTGAATAAGCGATGGTCAGGCCGTAGTTGGTGATGGGAACGCCGGCCTGCCGGGCTTTCAGAATACGCGACAGCATTTCGCGGCGGTTCCACATGCAGGCACCACAATGAATAATCAGCTTGTACTGGCTAATATCGGCTGGGAAGTCGCGGCCGCGTGCGTGTTCAATATCCAGTTGTCCGCCAACATACTTGTTGAGCCAGTTGGGGATTTTTACGGTGCCAATATCTTCCTCAATGGGATGATGCGAGCAAGCTTCGGCAATCAACACGCGGTCGCCCGCTTTAAGCTGGTCGATGGCCATGGCGCCACGTACCATTTCTGTGAGGTCGCCCTGAAAGCGTGCAAATAAGATGGAAAAACCGGTGAGCGGAATTTCCGGGGGAGTCACTGCGGCTACCTGTGCAAAGGCTTGGCTGTCGGTGACTACCAACTTGGGTGCCTGATTCATTTGAGCGAGGGCTTTGGGCAGCTGCTGGTCTTTGACCACCATGCAAAAAGAGTCGCCGTCCAGCAAATCGCGAATGGCTTGTACCTGCGGCAAAATCAGCCGGCCTTTGGGGGCCTCCTTGTCGATCGGAACCACCAAGATGGCGGCTTCGCCCGGGCCAACCAAATCCGCGACAATGGCCGGCCGGTTGATGTAGTCGTCGGGTGCAGTTTTCAGAATGGTCTCGCGCAATGCATCAATGCCTGCTCCGGTGCTGACCGAAGTTTCAACGACGGGCAACTTTTCGCCGTTCAAACTATTGAGCATACACGAACGGCCCGGATACAAGTCTGTTTTGTTGAAAACCACAATCACCGGAATCTCGCGGTCTTTTAGTTCCTGTAAGGTTTTTTCTTCAAACTCGCCCCAATCCTGGCTGTTCGAGACGATGATTCCCAGATCGGTCCGGTCGAAAACAGCTTTGGTCTTTTGAACCCGCTTTTCACCCAGAGCACCCACGTCGTCAATTCCGGCGGTATCGATAAATAGCACCGGGCCAAGTGGAAGCAGCTCCATGGGTTTTTCAACCGGGTCGGTGGTGGTTCCCGCAATTTCGGATACAATGGATACCTCCTGTTCCGTAATCGCGTTGAGCAGGGAAGATTTGCCAACATTGCGGCGGCCAAAAAGGCCAATATGCAAGCGAAAGGATTTGGGCGATTTCATGCGATTCAATTTGGCCTGAAAATTACAAATGATCCGTTTTTAATGCAACGTTTTGTCAAAATATGAGCTTGCAGAGCCGATGATTTGATATTTAGGAAATGAATGGTATCAAGCAATTTCTCTGTAAGAATTTGAACCGATTGCCTGGCGGGGCAAGAATCCTAAAATAGAGCAAAAAAAAGCCGGCTATTAACCGGCTTTTTGAGTGATATCAATTTGAAATTACTTTTTGTCTCCGCAAGCTTTTTTCTCGCCGCTACATGATTTTTCGCAATCACCTTTTTTCTCAGCTTTTTTAGCTTTCTTGTCTTTTTCAGCCGTAGCCACTTGTTCTGTTTTTGTTTCTTTTTCAGCAGCAGCCATATTTCCAGCGTAAGTAACTCCAAAAGTGAATACAATTGCTAATACTAAAACCAACTTTTTCATATTTTCCATTTTTTAAGTTTATAACTGGAGCAATTTATTAAGAATAATTCTAAATAGAAACAGCCTTAACATTTATTTAGAATTATTCCAGATAGTTGTTAACTCATATTAAATTAAATGGCATTGGTCGCTCTTGGAGCTTCTCTTTTGTTAGCAAAACACATCTTTTTGCCCTTGCTTTACCCGGTCAACCAGCTTTCGGGCGCGATCGGCCGGCAATCCCTCCATTTCAGCAATTGTTTTTTCAATCAGTTGTATGCCGGTTTTATAGGTTTCGGGCGACGCATAATTGTTGAGGTACTCCATAAAACTGGAGAGTGCGTTTGGACCGCAGTGTGCTTTTATGGCACCGGGTTTGGCCAGGTCCATAAAGTCCTGGCCCGTGCGTCCGAGCCGATAGCAGCCGGTGCAAAACGAGGGGACATAGCCCATCTCCGCCACATCACGGATGACTTCATCCAGCGGGCGGTGGTCGCCCAGGCTAAATTGTCCGGACACCTCATCTTCCACCTCCTCTTCGTAGCCACCGGGGTTGGTCCGGCTGCCTGCCGAAATTTGCGAAACGCCCAGCGCAAAGGTTTCGCTGCGCATTTTGGCAGTTTCGCGTGTCGACATGATGATGCCGGTATAGGGCACGGCCAGGCGCAGGATGGCCACGATCTTGCGAAATTCAAGGTCTGAAACCGGGAAGGGCGGGTGAGAAGCAACGTCGGAACCGGTTGCCGGCTCCATGCGCGGAACACTGATGGTGTGTGGCCCCACGCCAAATACCCGTTCCAGCTCTGCAATATGCTGCATCATGGCGAGCAACTCGAACCGGTGGTCGAACAGGCCAAACAGCACGCCGATACCCACATCATCAATTCCAGCTTCCATGGCCCGGTGCAAGGCGGTAATACGCCAGTCGTAGTCACGCTTTTTGCCCCCAAGGTGCACGTTTTTGTAGGTCTGGTGGTGGTAGGTTTCCTGGAAAAGCTGGTAGGTTCCAATTTTTTCAGCCTTCAGTAATTTAAACTCGTTGGTGGTAAGCGGGGCCACATTCACATTGACCCGACGGATTTCCGCATCGTTGTAGTTGGCCCGGTAAACCGATTGCACGGCATCGAGTACATATTGAAAACCTTGTTTGGGATACGATTCGCCAGCGACCAGCAGCACCCGCTTGTGTCCTTGTTTGATCAGGGCTTCGGTTTCAAGCTCGATTTCAGCCTGGCTTAATGACCGCCGTACGATGGCCTTATTTTTGGCGCGGAAGGCACAATAAGTACATTCGTTGGCACACAGGTTCGATATGTAGAGCGGAGCAAAAAGAACCAGCCTTTTGCCATAGATGGTATCCTTAATATGGTTGGCTGTTTGGAACAGCTCATGCAGTTGCAGTGGATCGCTGATGCCGGTTAACACTGCAACCTCCTGCAGGTTGAGGCCTTTCATTTCGCCTGCTTTGGCTAGCACATCGCGCACCTGATCGTGTGTTGGGTGACTGTATTTTTGCAGAATGTCGCTGATTTCCTGCTCGTTGATAAAGTTTGTTGATGCTGTTTTCATTTTTATGGTGATCTTCTCGAAGTCAGTCAAATGACTTGCCCTCAAATTTGCTACAAAAGTACAATACTTTCGTGACCTGAACCATGGGAATATGGCATACTTGTCGATAAAATCATTTTGATATTGACTTAAATTCGCTAATTTGCTGCCAGTAAAAACACGATGATGTCCGATTTCAATACGATTTTCAGAAGGTATCACCAGCCACTGGTTTTGTATGCCCATAAGTTTGTTGCCAACGAAGATGTGTCTTTGGATTTGGTGCAGGATGTTTTTGCCTTGATTTGGGAAAAGCAGAAACTCGGTTTGGATGAAGAGCATCTCAAAGCCTATTTATTTCGTTCAACCCGTAATGCCTGTCTCAATTACCTAAAGCATCAGAAAGTGATACAAAAGCATAAGCAATTGACTTCTCTTGTTAATATGGAAATCCGGCATTTTGAGAGTGGTGAAAAATCCCTGATTGAGAAGGAAAGCCTGGCAAAAATTCACCAGGCCATTCATTCCTTGTCAGCGATTCATCGTGAGGTGATTGAGTTGAGCCGTTTTGAAGGACTCAAAAACAAAGAAATTGCCGAGCGGCTCAATATTCCTGTTCGCACGGTCGAAACACGATTGTTTCGGGCCCTGACTTCGCTGAAAGAAGAACTTTCTGAAAAACTGCTTCATATCTTGCTTCATATCTGTCAGTTGAAAAAATAATTGATTTTTTTTGTTTCGAATGACGTAATTTTCGAATTGTGGTTGTGTTCTTTATAAATAGCCTAAATAGGTTGATGATGAACGACACAAACATACCCGAACAGTTAATTGCCCGATATTTAAATGGCGATTGTTCGATGGAAGACGAAGAATTGCTTTTCCGCTGGGTGAAAGCAAAGGCGGAGAATGAAAAGCGTTTTCTCCATATAAAAGATGTCTGGGATGCCAGTTGGCAAACTTCGCATCGCGACACCGAACAGCTTCTGAAATTTTATCAACGGCAGGCCGTGCAAAAACGAAGCCGGACCTGGCCGACTTGGTTGCCGGGCGCGGCTGCGGCTGCGGTACTTTTTATTGGGTTTTTACTGGGAAGCCTTTTGCAACCTGAGCTGGGCAATTCACAAGCACAGGTCGAATCCTATTATGTGCCCCAGGGGTCCAAATCGGAATTGGTATTGGCCGATGGTACCAAGGTGAAGCTAAATGCAGACAGCCGCTTGGAAATCAGTGCTGATTTTTCAGCCAAAAATCGGGTGGTTACCCTGGCCGGCGAAGGCTATTTTGAGGTGCAGTCGGATGCCAGTCATCCTTTCACGGTTCAAACCGACAAGTTTGATGTACTGGTAACCGGAACCAAATTCAATGTCAGTAGCTATGCCGAAGATCAACGAATAAGTACCACCCTTTCCGAAGGAAAAATTAAACTGACCACGATTAAAAAGCAGGTGGTTGAGTTAAATCCGGGCGAAAAAGTGAGTTTCGACCAGCAGACCATGCAAGCCAAGCTGACGAAAACCGATGTAAATTCGGACCTGGCCTGGGTGAATGGGGAATTTATTTTTAAGGATATTCCGTTTCCCGACTTGGTGAAGCGTTTGGAGCGTTGGTACGATGTGAAACTGAAATACCAGTCGAAAGAACTGGAAGCCATCACCTATTCCGGAAAATTTAAAAACCAGGAGACCATCTGGCAGGTGCTGGATGCCCTGAAACTGACCAGCCCAATTGGGTATAAGAAAACAAATTTCAGGGAGTTCGAATTAATTTATAAGCCTATGTAATAAAACAAAAAAGACGGGATGTCGCCACAACAGCCCGCCTTGGTAAAACAATCAAATTATTAATTGTCTAAACATTTCAAATTTATGAAAAAAAAACGAATCAATGGAAGTCATGCCCCTTGGGTTGACGTTCCAAAAATTTTTCGAATTATGAAACTAGTCTGTCTGTTTATGATGGCGGCTTTGCTGCACGTTTCGGCAGCGAGCAACGCACAAAAAACAAAGCTCAGTGTATCGGGTCAAAACCTAACAATAGAGCAGGTTTTAGGCCAGATTGAAGATCAATCCGAATTCTCCTTCTTTTACAACAATCAGGAAGTTGACTTAAGCAAATCAGTTAGTTTGGACATGAAAAACCAGACGATTGATCAGGTGTTGGCTTTCCTGATGGATGAATCGGGATTAACCTACACGGTGAATAATAAGCTGATCATCATTCACCAACGCCAGGATTCCAGGTTCAGCGAACAAACGAATCAGAGCAGGGCAGTTTCAGGTAAGGTCACCGACTCTACCGGGGAGCCGCTTCCAGGTGTAACCGTTTTAATTAAAGGGACCGTACAAGGTGCCATCACCAGCCTTGATGGGAGTTACACCATCGAAAATGTTCCTGCCGACGGCACCTTGGTGTTTTCGTTTGTGGGCATGCGCAGCCAGGAGATTGGCGTTGGAAATCAATCGACAATCAATGTCGTGATGCTGGAAGATGCCATTGGTATTGAGGAAGTCGTGGCCATTGGTTACGGTACGCAGAAAAAGAAGTTGACCACAGGAGCCAACATCAATGTGGGTTCGGAAGATTTGGTTCAGCAAAGTACCAGTGAGGCGCTCGAAGCCATCCAGAGTCAGTCTCCGGGTGTGAATATCATTCAGAACTCAGGTATGCCCGGCGAAGGATTCAAGGTGAATATTCGCGGACTTGGAACAATTGGCAACTCGCAGCCGCTGTATGTGATTGACGGTGTTGCCGGAGGCGATATCAACAACATTAGCCCGGCGGATATTGAGTCAATCGACATTCTGAAAGATGCTGCTTCGGCTGCAATCTATGGATCGCGGGCGGCCAACGGCGTTGTTTTGGTGACCACCAAGCAAGGACATGTTGGGCAACTGCAGGTGACCTATGACGGATACTATGGTGTTCAGCAGATTGAGAACTTAGCAAAACCGCTCAATGCCCAGCAATTTATGGACATGTACAATGAAGAGCGGGTTGTTTCCGGAAGAAGCGCCGTTGACTTTGCCAGCGCTATTCCTGCTTTATACCAGAAAATTCAAAGTGGCGAATGGAATGGAACCAACTGGATGGAAGAAGCATACAATGAAAATGCGCCCATTCAGAATCACGCCATCAATATCAGTGGTGGTTCAAACCAGTCTGTTTTCTCCATGGGCTTTTCCTATTCATCACAAGAAGGCGTTTTTGGTAAACCTGTGGAACCCAAGTATGAACGCTACACCCTCAGGTTGAATAGCGACCACGTACTCTATGAGAAAAATGGCATGGAAGTCATAAAAGTTGGACAAACCTTCAACTACAGCTACAGTAAAAAAGGCGGAATTGCTATTGGAGGAATGTACTACAATGATGTACGCAACATGTTGGGAGGAAACCCACTGGTGCCTGTATACAACGATGCAGGAGAATACTATGCTTATGATGATTTGGATGATTCAGGATTGGCAGACCTATCTTCACGGATTTACAACCCTTTGGCGCAAATGCACCTAAACCGGGGGATGAATGACGGTAGAAACTACAATATCAACAGTAGTGCTTATCTCCAGGTTCAACCCATTAAAGGCTTGTTTTTCAGAAGTAATTATGGATACCGGTTTAATGGAAACAGCTATCGTCAATACCAGCCAGCCTATGAACTTGCGGGTGATGTTTCCCTGAGCCCCGGGCGTATTCAGCAATCAGGGGGTACCGGCCACAGCTGGACATTTGAGAATACCCTGAACTACAAGTTTAATACCGGCGATCATGGCTTGGATATGCTTGTGGGTCAGTCGATTGAAAAATGGGGTTTGGGAACGAATATGGATGTGACCAATGCCTATCCGACATTTATCGGTTTCGAACATGCTTACCTTGACAATACCGATGGCCTGACAACCGGTGTGACCAATATTTCGGGAGGCCCACTTGACTGGGGACAGCTTGCCTCTTTCTTCGGTAGGGTGAACTATGACTACAAAGAAAAGTATTTGTTGACCTTAGTGATGAGGGCAGATGGTTCTTCCAATTTTGCCAAAGGCAACCGCTGGGGATATTTTCCATCCGTTGCCGCTGGTTGGTTGATGAGCGAAGAAGATTTTCTGATGGGTAGCGACGTGATTGATTTTCTGAAGCTACGCATGAGCTGGGGACAAAATGGAAATTCAACCATTGCACCATTCCAATACTTAGCCCTTGTTGGGTTTAATGTTGAAAACAATTACCGTTTTGGAGATAACAGAAGCGAAATGCAACTTGGTGGTTTCCCTTCCATTTTGCCAAATCCTGATGTGGCATGGGAAACGTCAGAACAATTGAATATCGGGGTGGATGCCTATTTCCTGGACTCCCGGTTCCAGGTTATTTTGGACTATTATAAGAAAACAACCAAAGATTGGTTGGTTCGTCAGCCTTTGCCCGCGATTTTCGGTGCGCAAGCTCCTTTCTATAATGGAGGTGATGTTGAAAACAAAGGTGTTGAACTGGCACTTCGGTGGAACGATCGTATCAGAGACTTCAATTACGGCGCACACTTTAACATCTCCAAAAATGACAATGAAGTGACCCGCTTGGGTAATGCTGCCGGTTTTATTCAAAGTAATGGAAGTATCATTTCTCAAGGAACCGATCCAGTATGGCGCGTAGAAACCGGATTCCCGATCGGATATTTCTATGGCTACGAAACAGCCGGAGTATTCCAGAACCAACAGCAAATTGACAACTGGACAGAAGGTTTCTTGCAAGCAGATCCGGAGCCGGGTGATGTGATCTTTGTTGATACGAATCGCGATGGAGCGGTAACGCCAGATGATAAAACCATGATGGGTAATCCACACCCTGATTTTAGAATTGGCTTTGGCCTCAATTTTGAGTATAAAGGCTTCAGTTTTGCAGTGACCGGCAAAGGCGCATTTGGCCATCAAATCTTAAAGTCGTACCGTTCATTTGCCGACAACGAATTCCAAAACTATACCGATCATATTTTAAATCGCTGGCATGGCGAAGGAACTTCGAATAAGTTACCGCGTATGTCGGCTGGTAATACGACGAATAGAATTAACATTTCACAGATTTATATCGAAGATGGTGATTTTGTCAAGATTCAGAATCTCACGGTAGGTTATGATTTTAAAAACTTGATGCCAAGATTGCCTTTTGGGGAGGCCCGGTTGTATCTGACTGGTCGTAATTTGCTTACTTTCACAGACTATTCGGGAATGGATCCTGAAGTGGGATACGGCGATGAACAGCCATTTGTCTCAGGCATTGATTTAGGATTTTATCCTTCGCCACGGACTTACCTGATCGGTGTTAACCTGAAATTTTAAAACCATTAATCTGAATTATTATGAAGAAATTGATATATTATTTATTTGCCGGTTTGTTGCTTTGGGGATGCGAAGACTTCCTTGAAACCCAACCGCTGACCGATAAAACCTCATCCAACTTTCCACAAACAGCAGCGGATGCTGAACAGATGATGGCTGGAATCTACACGATCATGAATAACCTCCAGCACCAAGTTGACCGAAGCCCGTTTTTCATTTGGGAAGTGGCCAGCGACGATAAGCTTGGCGGCGGCGGAATGAACGACATTCAGGCGTAGTCCTACGAAACTTTTCAGTTTTCGGACAATGAAATGCTGCTGCATTCCTGGAGCGTGTTATACCAAGGCGTACACCGGGCCAACTTTGCCATCGAAAATATGCCCTTGCTTGCAGATGAGGTGGTTAGTCCTGAAAAGAAGGATCAATTTACCGGAGAAGCCATGTTTTTGAGGGCCTGGTATTATTACCAGCTCAATACCGTTTTCAATGAAGTTCCGTTGAAAATTACGACTGAGAATGTGAATTTGCCGGCTGCAACAGCCGATGAGATTTATGGACAAATCGCATTAGACCTGAAAAATGCCATCGGCTTATTGCCCGACGTGCCTTACACCGAAACACAACAAGGACGAATTACCAAATGGGCTGCACAAGCCTTAATGGCAAGAATATTCCTTTATTACACCGGCTTCTATCAGCAAAGTGCCATTGCATTACCTGACGGTGGTTCTGTTTCAAAACAGGATGTGATTACCTGGCTGGAAGATTGTTATGCAAACAGCGGTCATGAGTTGGTTGACGATTTTCACGAACTGTGGCCTTATACCAACCGATTAACTATCGGAGATTACCAATATATCCAGGATTATATGACCGAAACGGGCAAGACACTGAAGTTTGCCAGCGACGATGGCGCCAGAAATCCCGAATCGGTATTCGTTCTTCAGTTTTCCAATTTTGCCAATTGGGATATCCGACGGGGTTATTCAAACACCTACCAGTTGTTCTATGCTTTGCGTGGGCTTCAGAATCTGGAAAACACCTACCCCTTTGCGGGTGGTTGGGGACAAGGAAATTCGATTCCAACCTCGTTGGTGGAACAATGGCAGGAAGATGAGCCGAACGACGTTCGCCTTTGGGCTTCGGTGATGGATATTGAAGAAGAAGTCATTCCGCTCGGTTACCAAAGAGGTGCCTGGGACTTTGTTCTTGAAAGTAACTATTGGGGTAAAAAATACAATGGCGTTACGGCCAGAGACACCGATGGGAGCCTAAAGAACGACTACGGCGTGCTCATGCATGGAACCAGCGACAACAACCAGCTGAGTCATACCGATGATTTAGTCTTTATCCGTTTTGCCGACGTACTGTTGATGTTGTCTGAACTGAAAGAAGATGCCAGCTATATGAATGAAGTTCGGGCACGTGCCGAACTGGATCCTGTCAGCTATTCGCTCGAAAACATTCAGAAAGAACGACGTTATGAGCTGGCTTTCGAAGGACTGAGATGGAACGACATGCGACGTTGGGGAGCTGCTTTTGCAAAACAAGCGCTCGAATCACAGGTCGGTGTTGCTGTTTATAACTTTGGAGTCGAAGATGTCCACGACGCACTGCACCCGGACGGATACAGCGCACGTTACGACGCGACCATGGGATTTTTCCCCATACCACAAAGTCAAATCGACTTGTCAGAAGGACTGCTGGAGCAAAATGCCGGATACAGTCAGTCGGGCGAAGGTTTGTACCGCGGTTGGTCTAACTAGTTTTTAGAAATGCAAAGTCCGATTTTCCGTGTGACGGGATTGGACGCTCAATCATTGACTTACCATTACAAAGCTAAATTTGTAATGGTAAGTTTTTTTTTGCGCTGGAGTCTGTTGTCGGTTTAAATCGAATTAGAAGCGCAGCAGTGCCTTTATTTCCTACTGTTGCCCATTGTCTATATCCCCTTTTTTCTTAAAAAAGCAGTCGCCAGTGGTCAAAGTAGATTTAAATTGGTTAACAATTGACTGATAAAACCCCATTTGTTAGCTTTGAATGGTTGCGTGAAAACCGTAATATTGAAGCTGCATTTTTCATTTTCAACCATCAACAATATGGGAGCCGATCATTACTACTTAAAAGAGCACATCAAAAGACACATTAACTTTTACGCTTCAGCGGCAGTGCAAGGCCGGGGGCAAGAGTTGTACAAAAGCGACAAGGTGTTTTTTGATGACTATTCTGAGAAAACCGATAGCTGGAAGTTCACTGTTCACGGCTCCCAGAATTACCAGGTTCAGGTAAAAGGGGTGGACCATCAGAATATACAAACCGGTTGCACCTGCCTTTTCGAATGGGGAAGCTTGTGCAAACACGCCGTGGCGGCTTTGCTTTTTGTGTCAGATAATCTGGGTGAGCAGCATGCATTGCAATACCAAAAACAGCTGATGTCCACCCTGAAGGAAAAACCGTTAAGTGGTAGAAATGCAAAGCATTTGGGATATGAAATTCCGGATTATCAGAACATTGATTTCGATTTTATTAGGAGAAATACAACGCCCGGTGTTTTGTCGCAGCTTGAGTATCTGGTCAATTACGTGTTTTACAATACGGTTAAGATTTCGAATGAAGCCATCACTTTTTTGACCGGAAATGCCGATGCCAACGTCCGGTTCTTTATGGAAGATGGGAAAGTGTATGTGACATCGCCCCAGGCACCAAAGTCATTCAAATTGTCGACGTCTGAAGCGCAGTGCCTGAGCATGATCGCCAATTCGCCCATGCCAAATTTATTGGCCGAGGTTTTTAGCGGCAGGATCCTGGCCAGTCAAAGCGACTGGATGAAAACTTATGGTCTGCCTGAAAGTGCCGATTTTAACGAATACTTCTCGTATTCCTTTTCCGAAAAACAAGGCTTGATGTGCTATCCGTCAATGAAGGGAGAGGGCTTGGTTCCGGTAGCCGCTACCACCAATACCTATATTTCCAGCTTGCTGAAAATGCTAAACAATGAAGAATCATTCATCGGTGAGCTTTCGAAAAAAAGGGAACAGCGCGAACTGGGCTTTGTGTTGAAGAAAGGAATTTCATTCAGTGTGGCCTACCGGAATTTTTACGAAGATGCTTACGATGAGAAAAATGAGCGGTATCAGATTGTTCCCATTGTAGGCAAAACCCGCAAGAACAACCCCCTGGAGCTTGCCACGCACATTAAACCCTACGCCGAAGAAATGGAAGCCGAATTTATCATCGATAAAAGCGAAAATGCCAAGAAGCTTTTGCGGTTGATTGATGAACTGGACAATGATGAAGGTGATGATTTTAACCGGATGAAGAGAGCTTTCGATTGCTTGCAAAAAGAAAAGTTTGTGTATGGGATAGCAGATTACACCCATCATATCAGAAAAAAGGATTTGCTGGCCATTCATTTGTCGTCCGAGCCAGCCGATGCGGTGTTTGAAGTCTCGAAAGACCAGGAGTTTTTATACCTCGACCTGAAAATAAAAATCGGTGCCGACTTACGGGAACGAACAACGGAGAAGTCGGATCCGACTGACCATTTTTTTTATCTCATTGGAAACACCTACCATTTTGTGAAAAGTGAAAAGGCAGCGGAAATCATAGCTGGCTTTCCTGAAAAAGTAAAAATGGTGGCCACACACAAGGATGAATTTTTTAAAAACGTGGTGGAGCCCATTTCCGAAAATTTTGAAGTGCGGTACTTGCCCGGGACATTCATTAATGAAATCGTCGAGTTAGATTTCAATAAAAAGCAGCTGTTTCTTTCGGAACAAAATGAGCATGTGGTTTTTACACCCCGGGTTGAATACGACAACGATGTTTCGGCGGCACTGCATACCACCGGAAACAGGCTGGTGAAAAACGGCGATGTCATTACCGAATACCGTCGAAATTTCGAACTTGAGAATGATTTTCTGGATTCGCTGGCTGAGTTGCACCCCGATTTTGAAAGCCAAAAGAGCAGGAAGCTGTTTTACCTGCATTACAGCGAGTTCACGAAAGATCTGTGGTTTTATCGCTTTTTCGATCAGCTGCAAACCCTCAATGTTGAGGTGTTTGGCTTGAAGGATTTGAAAAACTTCCGGTATTCGCCCTACAAAGGGAAGATCAGCACTTCGCTTTCATCGGGGCAAGATTGGTTTGAAGTGGATCTGGCCGTCAGCTTTGGCGATAACCGCGTGACCCTGAATGATATTAGAAAAGCGGTGCTCAATAAGCAACGCTATATCCAGTTAAAAGATGGCTCGGTGGGCGTGTTACCCTCGGAATGGCTTCATAAACTTGAAAAATATTTCAGGCATGGCGAAATTAAAAAAGACAAGCTGGAAATATCGAAGCTCCGTTTTTCGGTGGTCGACGAACTGTTTGACAAGCTGGATGATGCCAGCGTTTTGCAGGAAATTGCAGAAAAACGACAGCGCCTGAAAAACTTCACCAACATCAACGAAACGGAAGTTCCGAAACAGATTAAAGCCAGCTTGCGGCACTACCAAAAGGAAGGACTAAACTGGCTGAATTTCCTGGACGACATGCAGTGGGGCGGCATTTTGGCCGACGACATGGGACTGGGAAAAACCTTGCAGATGCTGGCATTTTTGCAGCAACAGGCCAACAAAAGCAATGGCGTAAACCTGGTGGTTGTCCCCACAACCTTGCTGTTTAACTGGGAGAACGAATTGCGGAAATTTGCTCCAAAGCTGAAAGCGCTTTACTATTATGGCACCGACCGTGCAAAAAATACCGACGATTTTAAAAACTATCACCTGGTGTTTACCACCTACGGAATTTTGGTGCGCGACATTCAAATTCTGAGGCATTTCCGGTTTAACTACGCCGTGCTCGACGAATCGCAGGCCATTAAAAATCCGGCGTCGCACCGTTACAAAGCGGCTTGCCTGATCAACGCCCGCAATAAAATAGCGCTGACCGGAACACCCATCGAAAACAGCACCTTCGATTTGTTTGCGCAGATGAGTTTTGTCAATCATGGCTTTTTTGGTGGGGTTCAAAAATTTAAAGAGAACTACTCAACGCCCATTGATAAAGATGGCGATGAACAGATGGCCGGCGAGCTGAATAAAATCATCAATCCCTTTGTGTTGCGCCGCACCAAAGAAAATGTGGCCTCGGAACTACCCGATCGAACCGAGAATATTTTGTACTGCGAAATGGAGAGTGAACAGCGTCGCGTGTATGATGCCTACCGCAACGAATTCCGAAACCGCTTGCTCAGTAAAATAGAAGACGAAGGCATTGGAAAATCGAAAATGATGGTGTTGGAAGCCTTAACCCGTTTGCGGCAGATTTGCGATTCGCCGGTGCTTTTAAATTCGGATGACGTCACGGAAACCCAATCGGTGAAAATAAAGGAACTCGTGCGGCACATTACCGACAAAACGGGCAAGCATAAAATTCTGGTCTTTTCGCAGTTTGTAAAAATGCTGGGCTTGATTCAGGATGAACTGGCCAAGCTGAACATCGAACACGAATACCTGGACGGACAAAGCAGCAGCAAACAACGCGAGCAGTCGGTCAATAATTTCCAGGAAAATGAAAACCTGCGCGTGTTCCTAATCAGTTTGAAGGCCGGAGGAACGGGGCTCAATTTAACGGCTGCCGACTATGTGTATTTGGTCGATCCGTGGTGGAATCCCGCGGTTGAAAACCAGGCCATTGACCGCTGTCACCGGATTGGGCAGGACAAAAAAGTATTTGCCTACCGGATGATTTGTACCAATACCGTGGAAGAAAAAATATTGACCCTTCAAAACAAAAAGAAGAAAATAGCCGGCGACATCATCCAAACCGACGAAAGCATTCTGAAAAAGTTGAATAAAGACGATATCAGCGAGTTGTTCTCTTAGGCTTTTAATCCAGCCGTAACTGTTCCCGGGGGGTACAACAACAAACCATTGTGGGGGAGCGGGGGTTCTAAAACCTAAATTTCAAATTCCAAAATCCAAAAAAACAAAATCCATCCGGCAGCTGCCGGACCAAATTCCAGGGGGCAGTTGGCGGTCAAGGTCCAACGTGATTGTTCCGGGTGGCGCGATTTTTAATCGCGCATTCATACAATCGTCGATTAAAAATCGACGCACCTAATTTGCAACACGAATCAACCTACTGCGGAGTGGTCTGGGGTGAATCGATCCTCTTTCCAGTTTGATGGATTGGTGCGGATATAATTTAAAATCCGTTCAAACGACTCATCATCACGGATGATGTGGTCGTGGAACCGGGATTGCCAGGCAAAATCCGCGTGGATTTTCCGGGCATGTACGGTAACGGCCGATTTAAAACCACGAATAATCGATGCCAAATTTTTCGATTGTGGCCCGAATTTGTTTGCGGGTTTGTCGTTCGTAGAGACGCGATGCATCGCGTCTCTACGATGCATCGCGTCTCCACCACCACCACCACGCACCGCATCCCCACGGTTATATTCATTTTTACCAATAATAATGATGGCGTGAAAATGGTTGGGCATCACAACATATTCGCCCATCGTTAAATTCATATCCTTGCGAATGTCGAATGTTTTCAACCATTCGGAATCGACAAATTTTCCGATTTCAGACAAGACCATTTTCTCCTCTGCAACATGGCCGAAATAACATTCACGGTTGTACGCGCAGATGGTAACAAAATAGGCGGCGTTCGAACTGTAATCCCAATTTTGCAAGCGGGCGGATGGTATGCGATATTTATTCTGAAATTTATCCATGAAGCGCTCTTGTGTTGATTTCAAACTCCGCCTCGTCTTAGCGAAGCGGGGACTGCCTGTTCCGGTAGTTCTCGGAATGAGGGCCGACACAGTGCTTTATCTTGCCAAATGGCCCGTCTGTTCGGGGTACTTGAAACAGATGGTAGCCAAGACTCTGAGTTTTTTCCAATATTCTTCGAAATGATCCGAATCTGAATTAAGGTTAATCACGGGATTGGATCGATCGGTGTACAAAAAGATTTTGTCGATTCTTCCATCATGATCTCTTTGGATTGATTCTTTATCGGCAGACAGCCTCAATAAGATTTCTTCGGACAACCTGGGGTAGGAGGTGAAGACTGGAAGGTCTCCATAATTTGAATGCTGATCAAACTCAATCGTTTTCTTGTTTATTCCAATTGGCATGTATTCCCTGTTAAAAGCCATCCACTCTCCGTTGTCATTGCGGTGTAGCCCGTAAGGCATGTTAATTCTAAAAAAATCTGTCATGGTATTTTATTTTTTAAGTGATCGATACAAGTTACTAAATGTTTGGTGATATTGATTCCGAAATCTATGAACACAAACTTGTTAGTTTAATCCAGCGGCCACCTCGCTAGCGCGGATCTGTGATCCGTGCTTTTGTTTGAAAAACAAATCTATTGGAGCTTGAGCGTCGGATGTAAAGAACATTGTTGGTTTATACTCATTACTTTCTTTTTATCTTTATCACGCAAAATGATAGGCCGAACTCCCCTGTGAAAGGCGACCCGTCCGGCATTTGTAATACGACATTGAATTGATTGATGTCTTGGAGTGGACTCCAAATGTTTTGACTATATTCAACCGATCAATCCTGTGGGACTCTGGGCGCCTTGCAGCTTTCAGGAAACCAACATGAAACATTCGATACAAACCTAAAATACAGCCACTATGAAACCGCTCTTTACCACCTGTGTTGCGCTGGCCGGACTGGCAGCGTGCACCACCACCCAAAAGCCGGAAGCGAACCGTTTGCCCAATATTGTGCTGATCAATATGGACGATATGGGCTATGGCGATGTTTCGCTGAACGGGGCGACCGGGTTTACCACGCCCCACATCGATAAAATGGCCGGCGAGGGTATTGTCTTTACGCATTTTTATTCGCCACAGGCGGTTTGCAGTGCCTCGCGTGCGGGTTTGCTCACGGGCTGTTACCCCAACCGCATTGGTTTTGCCGGTGCACTTGATCACCGGGCCCAGGTGGGCATCAATCCGGAGGAGCAAATCCTTCCCGAATTGCTGAAGGAGAAAGGCTATGCGACAGCGGTTTTTGGGAAATGGCATTTGGGACATCATAAAAAGTTTCTCCCGCTTCAACATGGGTTCGACGAGTTTTATGGCATTCCGTATTCCAACGATATGTGGCCCAATCATCCGGTCAACAAAAATTATTACCCGCCATTGCCTTTGTTTGAAGGGAATGAGGTGATTGAGGAAAATCCGGATCAATCCCACTTCACGCAGAATTTCACCAAACGAACGTTGAAGTTCATTCAGGAGAATCAGGAGAAGCCCTTCTTTGTGTACCTGGCTCATCCCATGCCGCATGTTCCGCTTTTTGTGTCCGAGGCTTTTCAAGGCCAATCGGAGCAGGGTTTGTATGGCGATGTGATCATGGAGCTTGACTGGAGCGTTGGACAAATCAACCAGATGCTGGAGCAACTGAATCTGGCTGAAAATACACTGGTGATTGTGATTTCCGATAACGGGCCCTGGATGACCTATGGCAATCATGCCGGCAGTTCGGGCGGCTTGCGCGAGGGAAAAGGAACCACCTTTGAAGGTGGGCAGCGCGTGCCTTGCATCATGAAATGGAAAGGCGTCACGCCCGAAGGAACGGTCTGCAATGCGCTGGCTTCGGGGATTGATATTTTGCCAACCCTGGCATCTTTGGCGCAAAGTCCGATGCCGGAGCAGCAGATTGATGGGGTGAACCTGTCAGAACTGATTCGGGGAAATTTTGAAGCGAAGCCACGAAACAGCTTCCTGTATTATTATCGCCGCAACAACTTGGAGGCGGTGCGCAGCGGAGACTGGAAACTGGTGTTTGAACATCGCGGCCGAACCTACGAAAACAACACCATCGGACAGGATGGCCAGCCCGGTCAAACGCCCGAAAATGTGTTGATTGAAAAGGGCCTGTACGATCTGCGCCGTGACCCGGGCGAACGCTACGATGTGATGGAATTTTATCCGGAAGTGGTAGCCGAATTGGAAGCGCTGGCTGAAGAGGCGCGGGAAGATTTGGGCGACGATCTGACCAATGCTCCGGGTAAAAACAGACGTGAACCGGGGCGTGTTGAAGAATAGTTCAGAAAAACCAGCGGATAAAATTTGTATATTGGGACGACACTTCAAAGAGGTGTCCGATTTATAAAACCTAAATTCAACATCGATGAACCAGCGCGCCATTCCTTTTTATTTCCTGCTCTTATTTTCCATTTTATTTTGTGTGAATTGTACCGAAAAAGCCAGTCAGCCGGCCGCTGAGCTGTGGCTGTCGACCCGCGACGGCCAGCTCAAATTTCAGCGGCAGTCTGAACCCATTTTGTTTGATCAATCCAATCGGGCCACCGAGAAAATTCTGGAGGTGAATCCGGCTGTTCGTTATCAAACGATGGATGGCTTTGGCTTCTCGCTTACAGGCGGTAGCGCGTATCATATTCATCGGCTGGACGATGTAACAAGGGCTGCCTTGCTGGAAGAATTGTTCGCGACCCAAGACACCAACATCGGCATCAGCTATTTGCGGGTCAGCATTGGGGCGTCAGATTTAGACGACCACGTGTTTTCATACAATGATTTGCCCTCGGGTGAAACCGATCCCGACCTGGTCAATTTTGATCTGGGGCCTGATAAAGTCCACCTCATTCCACTGCTCAAGGAAATACTTGCTGTCAATCCATCGATTAAGATTATGGGCTCGCCTTGGTCGCCTCCCGTTTGGATGAAAGATAACCAGCATTCCATCGGTGGTAGTTTGCTGCCTGAGTTTTACGAAAGCTATGCCAATTACTTTGTGAAATACATCCAGGCCATGGAAGCCGAGGGAATCCCGATCGATGCGATCACGGTGCAGAATGAACCCCTGCACCCGGGGAACAATCCGAGCTTGCTGATGCTGGCGAAAGATCAGGCCGAATTCATCAAGCACCATTTGGGGCCCGCTTTTGAAGCCAATCAAATTGAAACCAAGATTGTGATTTACGATCACAATGCCGACCGTATCGACTACCCGCTCGAAATTCTGGCTGATCCGGAAGCCGCACAATACGTTGATGGATCCGCCTTTCATTTGTATGGTGGCGAAATTGAAGCCCTGTCGCAGGTGCATGAAGCCCATCCCGACAAAAATTTATATTTCACCGAGCAGTGGGTGGGCGCTCCCGGCAAGTTTGAAGACAATTTTCCGTGGCACATCAAAAACCTGATTATTGGAGCCAGCCGCAACTGGTGTAAAACCGTACTGGAGTGGAACCTGGCTGCCGATCCCAATCAGGATCCGCATACCGAGGGAGGCTGTACCCGTTGTTTGGGGGCGTTGACCATTGGCGATGAGGTAACCCGGAACGTGGCTTATTATATCGTTGCACACGCCTCGAAGTTTGTGCGGCCTGGCTCGGTACGGATTGATAGCAATGAGTTGACCGGCCTGCCCAATGTGGCCTTCGAAACGCCCGACGGGAAAATGGTGTTGATCGTGATGAATGAATCGGGCGAAGAACAGGAATTCACCCTAAAACAGGAAGGGCATACAGCGACCGTTCAGCTCAATGCGGGTGATGTGGCCACCTACGTGTGGCAGCTCGTTCAAAAAAAAGGAATAACCGATTAAGCGAATAAAAAATGATCAGTAATCAGAACACAAACATGTTTCAAGACAGACTTCTTCTTATCGCTCTGTTTTTAATGCTGCTGGTGCCTGCGTCGGCACAGCAGTTTTTGCGAACCGATGGGCAGGACATTGTCAATGAAGATGGTGAGGCCGTTTACCTGCGTGGCGTGGGGCTTGGCAACTGGATGCTGCCCGAAGGCTACATGTGGCGCTTTGGAAAAGATGGCGACCGCCCGCGCCGGATTGAGAAACTGATTTCGGACATGATTGGCGAGCAGGAGGCTGCTGCTTTTTGGCAATCCTTTCGAGCCAACTACATCACCGAAGCCGACATTGAACGCATTGCGGAGCTGGGTTTCAACTCCGTGCGTCCGGCGCTGAACTCGAGGCTTTTTGTCACCGAAGGCGAGAACAACGAGTTTATCGATGAAGGATTTTTGTTGCTCGACCAGCTGATTGCCTGGTGTAAGAAACACCAGCTGTATGTCATTATCGACATGCATGGTGCACCGGGCGGGCAAACGGGACAGAACATAGACGACAGTCGCAACGATGTTCCGGAGCTGTTTACTGAGCCCAAAAACCAGGATTTGCTGGTGGAGCTTTGGGTTCGAATTGCCCGGCGTTACAAGGACGAACCCACCGTGGCGGCCTACGATTTGCTGAATGAACCGCTCCCTGAAAATACGGGCGCTGCCGACAAATACAAGGACCAACTGGTGCCGCTTTATAAACGTTTGATTCAGGCGATTCGTGAAGTGGATCAGAAGCACATGTTTACCATCGAAGGGTACAATTGGTCGAACAACTGGTCGCTGTTTGATGAACCGTTGGATGACAATGCCTTTTACCAGTTTCATTACTACTGCTGGAACCGCCCTGACCATTTGAACAGTATTGAGCATTTTCTGGAACAGCGTGACGAACTGAATGTCCCGGTGTGGGTGGGCGAAACCGGTGAGAAAGGCAATGCCATTTACTTTGCCACTTCGCAATATTTCGAAAAGAACAACATTGGCTGGTCATTTTGGCCCTGGAAGAAGATGGATACGCAAAACACACCCTACTCGATTTTACCTCCGGAGGGTTGGGACTTGGTCAGGGCTTATTCGCGTGGAGAAGCCAAACCTTCGCGGGAAGAAGCGATCCGGATTTTTGCTGAGCTGGAGGAAAATATCAAGCTGGAGAATTGTGTGTACCATCCCGATGTGGTTCACGCCATGCTTCGGCGGATTCCCCTACGCATTGAAGTCGAAAACTACGGACACGATGGCATGGATGAGTCGTACTTTGTGTATGACAATGAATTCAAATCTGAAAATTATCGCACGGACGAACCTGTTCCGGTAGAAGTAATTTCCGATGAAGAAGGCAGTCGGACTTCGGAGCAGGCCATTCAGTTGAAAGCCGGCGAGTGGACTGCGTATCGGGTAGAAAGTTTGGAGGCCGCCGCTTACCAGCTCACCTTAAAAGCGCAGGTACTCTCGAATAATGCCCAACTGGAGCTGATGTTGAATGGCGAAAGGCTGGAATTGGTTTTAGAGGGAAATCATTGGGTTTTTGAAAGTCTGGGTAAACAGAATTTCGTGCAAGGCGACAATGAAATTAAGTTACAGGTAAACCTGGGCGAAGTGCTGATTGACTGGCTCGATGTTCATTAAAAACAGGCGTTGAAGTTGTTGTTCATCTTAATTTGTGTTGGTTATGAGAAAGTTTGCAAACCTATTGTTCGTTGTTTTCGGCTTGGTGGTGATTCACCCGGTTGTGGCTCAGGATGTGTTGCCCGTTCGTGGCTTATGCATTGCAGCGCCGCAGGTCGATGAGTTAGACGATTTTATTGCTTTTATTGATCAGGAGTTGGTTCCGCGTCAGGTCAATGTGTTGGTATTGCGGGTCGATTATAATTATCAATTCGAAAGTCATCCCGAGCTGCAAGATGAAGTGGCCCTCTCAAAAGAACAGGTGAAGCGCCTGGTCGACCTTTGCCAAAAGCACAACATCCGGCTGATTCCCCAAATCAACTTATTGGGGCACCAGTCGTGGGCATCAGATCTGGGCAATCTGTTGAAGGTGTATCCCCAGTTTGATGAAACACCGCATGTGGAGATGCCCGAAAACTACCAGTGGCCCAATGAAGATGGCTTGTACTGCAAAAGTTACTGCCCGTTGCATCCTGGGGTGCATGAGGTGGTTTTTGCGTTGATGGATGAAATTTGCGAGGTGTTCGAAACCGATGCTTTTCATGCCGGGATGGACGAAGTGTTTTACATTGGCGATGACCAGTGTCCCCGGTGCTCAGGCCGCGACAAGGCGGAGTTGTTTGCCGGCGAAGTCAATAAAATTCAAAATCACCTGGCGCAAAACAACCGCCAGCTGTGGATTTGGGGCGACCGCCTGCTCGATGGAAAAACCACCGGCATGGGCATGTGGGAAGCGAGTATGAATAACACGCATCGGGCCATTGACCTGATTTCGAAAGAGGTGATGATTTGCGACTGGCATTACGAGCGTCCGGATAAGTCGGCGGTGTATTTCGCCATGAAAGGGCTGGACGTGTTGACCTGCCCTTGGCGGAACCCGGATCATGCCGTTTTGCAAACACGCGACATGGTTGATTTTCGCGCCGCTGCAACGCCCGAAATGAAAGACCGCTATCAGGGCATGATGCAAACGGTTTGGTCGGGCGCCGGCGCATTTATGAAGGAGTTTTACAATTCGGAAGATACCACCACCAACACTGCCGCGAACTGCTTTCGAGCGATGTTTGCTGAAATAGAGCAGCTGACAGCCAAGGAAGAACACAACAAAAAGTGAATCAGATGAAGCGAAATATTTTGGTGACCGGCGGCGCACAGGGAATCGGAAAAATCACGGTTCGTGATTTACTGTCGGCAGGTTATGCAGTCACCGTTTTTGAAATTGATCAGGAAGCGCTGGATGAGCTGACCACGGAGTTTCAATCCGAAAACTTATTGGCACTTCGGGTTGATGTGTCGGACGAAGCAATGGTGAAAGCTGGCATAGATCAGTCGATTGGGCGCTTCGGACGCTTGGATGGATTGGTCAACAATGCGGTTTACCAAGTGTTTAAGCCTTTTCAAACGTTGAGCCTGCAAGAGTGGCAGCGTGCTTTGGAGGTCAATCTGACCGGTCCTTTTCTGTGTGTGAAATATGCCGAATCAGCACTGCGTATGTCGCACGGCGCCATTGTCAATATTTGTTCTACCCGGGCTTTGCAGTCCGAGGCGGGAACCGAATCCTATTCCGTATCAAAAGGCGGTTTGCTGGCACTGACCCATGCTTTGGCCATGAGCCTGGGCCCGGATGTGCGGGTCAATGCCATTAGCCCGGGATGGATTGATGTGTCGGCTGTGAAAAAGAAGTCGGCGGCCAACCCATATGAATTGCGGGACGAAGATCATGCGCAGCATCCGGTAGGGCGGGTGGGCAAGGCCGAAGATATTGCCAACATGGTTTTGTTCCTATTGAATCCGGCCAATGATTTTATTACCGGTCAAAACTTTGTTGTCGATGGGGGGATGACCAAAAAAATGATTTACAAATAGCTTGTTAAGGCTCACACTTTTTCGCGAAGCGGACAATGATTCGGAGCGTGTTTGTCAACAATTTTGATTAAATCACCTCGTTTGATGGGCTTTGAGATATAGTCGTCGCAACCTTCCTCCAAGGCCTTTTTCCGGTCCGACTCCATGGCATAGGCCGTTTGCGCAATGATGGTTAGCTCCGGACGATTCATCTTAATCTCTTTGGTTGCCGTGTAGCCGTCCATCACCGGCATGCGAATATCCATCAAAACCAAATCGATGTCCGGGTTCGACTGGCATTGTTCAACAGCCGACAAGCCATCTTTTGCCCGGTATAGTTTTACGTTGAATTCGCTCAACACTTCGGCCAGATACAGGTAGTTAAACTCCTCATCTTCCGCTATCAGAATGTGAATTTGGTTTTTGCTCATCTGGTCTTGGATTTTGTTTTTATCGCTAAAAAAGAGTTTTTCAAGATACTGGTTTCATTCTTATTTCCCAATTAAATTTCAGAATAGTGTGCGGCACTACAAAGAATTTCTGCGAATAAACTCAAACGGACTTTTGATTCGTTTAAAGTCGCGCGTCAAAATCATCTCGGCAGCCATTTGCCCAATTTGATCATGATTCGTTGAAATTGTCGAGATTCCATCGCACAGCAATTCCTTCACCGGGCTTTCGTTGTACGAAATGATGCCAATGTCTTTGCCGGGCACCCATTGTTTTTGTTTGATCAATTTAAGCAAGTCAAATAAATCGTTGTCGGAAATTAAAATGTAGGCTTCGTTTTGACGGATGTTGTTCTCATCCACCGAATCCAGAATTTGATATTCGAAACCATGAATCTGGTTAAAAATCTGAAAGCCGCGGTTAATATACCTGGAATAGTATTCGTTTTTGGGGAATACCAAATTCAGACGTTTATATTTTTTCAGCAGGTCCAACGCCTGCCCCAAAGCATTCAAAATGTCCTGATCGTATTCCTGGTAAACCACGGGATAGTCTTGCAACTCCGGCAAGTTCTTGTCGATAATTAAAACCTTTTCCTTTGGAATTTTTCTGATCACCGTACTAATGTCGGCTTGTTCATTTCTGAAGTGGGGTAAAATTACAAAGTAATCGTAATGGGTTTGATTATCTTCCAGGATGTTCTCAAATTCGGTCAGGTCGTAGTTGTAGATAAACACATCTACGCTGGCCTTGGCGCCCATCATATTCACAAATGAAGCATATAAACTTCGCTTATAATTGCTGAGCTTGTTGAATATCAGGGCAATTTTAAGTTTTTTGCCGGTTGTAGTTTTATTTACGTAGTAGCCTTTTCCCCGAACAGCCGACAAAACGCCCTGCTTTTTTAGGTGCACGTACGCTTTTTCAACCGTATCGCGCGACAGCAGCAACTCTTCGCTGGTTTCGTTGATGGATGGAATGCGCTGCCCCTGCTTGAATATTCCGGCTTCAATGTCCGAAAGAATCAGATCTTCCACCTGCTTGTATTTCGGTATTTCAGAGTCGGTATCTATTCTCGAAAACTGCGTCATTTTTTTGGCCTGAAAAAGTTAGTGTTCAACATTGACCTTGTAAAAATAAGAAATCCGGCGTTCAACCGTAGTCGGATGGTCTTTATTTTCTGTTTTCATTGAATCGGCCAAGCTGGCTATTTTGCGGGCATAATATCTGGCGAGGCAAAAAAAACTTATCTTCGCTACTGACTAAATTTAACCGCATGAAAAAACAACCTTTGCTTCTGCTGTTTCTGCTTTCGTGTTTAACAGCTTATTCACAGACCGATGAGAAAGAACAGGTGATTAAGGATGGATGGAATTTTGGCGCCTTGCCAGCCGTCACCTTCGACACCGACCTTGGGTTTCAATATGGCGCTTTGGTCAATTTATACCACTATGGCGATGGAAGCCGCTATCCGGATTACGACCATTCGCTGTATTTCGAAGTGTCGCGTTTCACCAAAGGCAGTGGGATCTACCGTTTTTATTACGATTCGGACCAGCTGATCAAAGGCTTGCAGACGTCGATGGACTTGAGTTACCTGACCGATCAGGCGTACGATTTTTATGGTTTTAATGGCTACGATGCCGTTTTTAATGAGTCGTGGATTGACGATGAGTCGCCCGACTATGTGTCGCGCATGTTTTACAAATACGACCGTAAGCTGTTTCGGTGGAAAATCGACTTGCAGGGCAAAATTACCAACGAGCGGTTTCGCTGGATTGCCGGGTTGAACTTTCTGAACTTCGAGCTTGCCTCAGTCAACATCGACAAACTGAACAAGGGAAAAGACGAAGATGACCTGCTGCCGGAGGTCGATGGCTTGTACGACAAGTACCAGGATTGGGGAATCATTTCGCCCGAAGAGGCTGACGGCGGCTTTGTGCCCACTTTCAAGGGCGGCTTGGTTTTCGATACGCGTGACAATAAACCCAATCCAATGCGCGGGTTGTGGACGGAAGCCGTGTTGGTTGTTTCGCCTGAAATCTTGGGTGCCGAGCGTTCCTTTTCCCAGCTTAGCTTCACTCACCGGCAATATTTCACCTTGATTCCGAAAGATTTGTCCTTCGCTTACCGGCTGGCCTGGCAAGCAAAACTGAGCGGTGAGTTGCCGTTCTATTACCAGTCGCAGGTGGTCACCTCCATCATGACCGGTTCGACTTCGGAAGGTTTGGGTGGCTCAAAAACCTTGCGCGGTATCCGCCGTAACCGGGTGGTGGGCGATGGAATTTTCTTTGGAAATGCAGAACTGCGCTGGAAGTTTGCCCGCTTTCAATTCAAAAACAACAACTTCTACTTGGGCTTAAATGGATTTGCAGATTTTGGGCAGGTGGTCGATAAGATTGAATTTCAAACGAATAATGCCTTCGTTGAATATAGCTTGCTCAATAATCCAAAAGACTATTTTGACCCTGGAGCCGAAAAAATGCACCTTTCGTATGGTGCTGGACTGCGCGTGGCGATGAACGAAAACTTCATCGTGGCCATCGATTATGGCCTGGCTGCCGACAAGCGTGACGGTACTTCCGGATTCTACATGGGCCTGAATTACTTGTTCTAATCATCGCCACGGCAGCTGCTTTGGCGAGATGGGCAGGCCGATTCATTGAGATGCTGATCTCGCACCATCGAGATGCTGATGTCGCTTATTCGAGATGAGGATCTCGCGCCGTCGAGATGGGGATGTCGCTTGAGGGAGATGCCCATATTGATCAGTCGATGCAGAATTGCCCGTGTACACCGCACTTCATTTGTCAAAGACGGCTCCCTTCAACATTCTGTTGGATAATAGGATAGGTCTATTTTTTTTGTCAGAAAACGGAAAGCATTGTCGAAAATCCGTCAGTTGTTAGTCTGTCAGGTCTGCGAACCGGGGAAGAAGACAGGAGGATAGGCATGTTTAACGACAGCGTTTGTTTTGGAGCGGCCTATTTTTATCAAAAGTGGAATCAAACGAAAAGCTTAGTGCAGGCGGGAAGTTCCGACGCGAGGAGGAAATCACCCGCCGAACTTAGCTTTTCGGAAGATGGAGCTTGCGGATAAAAATAAGCCTTGACTTTTTTGTTTACTTTTTGTGTTAAGACAAAAAGTAAAATCCGGCTGATAAGCCAACGCATCATATCATTTGGAAAGTCCGTCAGCTCTTTTGCGGTTTCTTATCAATCTCCATTTTTTGTCCACGCCAATGATGAATTGATCCTTATTATAGACTCTTCAGAAAAAAGGCGATGGCCACTCCCACGTAGTTTCCAAACGCATAGCCCAGAATTCCGACCGTCAAGCCGGAAATGATGAGGTCCTTGTTCTTTAAGGCACCGGCAACAACCGGCACAAAAGGTGGTGAAAAGGTGAGCGCCGTGATGGTGATGATGGTGGTGTCGGAGTCGACTTTAAAAATCCACGAAAGCAAAACATGAATGGCCATGGAGCCAAACACAGCCAGGACCACATACAAAAACAGATTCAGAAATTCAATCTGAAACATGCTTCGCAAATCGCTCATGCTGGCAATGACCAGTGAGAAAACGATGATGAAATACATGCCCAGCTGAAATGTTTTCTCCAGGCGATTGATCGATTTGACGGTGCTGAAAGCCAAGCCCAAGGTGGTGATGGACAGAATAACCGTCACCATTTGCGCCGATGGCGGAACCAACAAGCTGATGCCACCCGATACGGCAAAAATGAGTACCGAAAGGCCAAATGCTTTTAGCAAACGGGGTGCACCCTGGCGGCTTAGCATGCCGCGGTAATTGTCCATTTCGTTGACTTTTACACTCATTTTTGCAAACGCCAGCTTGGGTGTTTTGCCAAAGGTTGGCAAGAATGAATTGAACAACTGCTGCGCGACGGTCATCAAAAAAGCAAGGCAAATGGCGCCCAGCATCAGGTCGTAGGTGTGGGTCAGAATAAAAATATTTGGCTTGACATCCAGCGCGGTGCTAATGGCGGCAAGGTTTGGTGTTCCTCCGGTATAAATCCCAACGAGCATACCCGATATTTTCCAGGTTTCAGGTATATGATTTTCAAACAGAAAGTAGCCTGCAAAAATGACAATTAACAAAGAAACCATGGCCAGCAGCAATGAAAAAAGTGCTTGGCTGGCCAGTTTGATCCAGCGTCTGATATCGAGCGAAAATAAAAGCAATGGGATGGCAATTGGAATAACCAGCATGATGATTAAATCTTGCAAGCTGGCGATGTGGTTGGCCAGCAGGTCGTTTTCCGAAATGAGTCCCTGGTTGAATAATGCGGTGGCCTCTTCAGTCGGAAGACTGGTTTTGCTGGCCAGAATATCCCTGAAAGCGGCCGATTGTTTAGGAAACAGGCCAATGTTACCCATCAGCATTCCAATGATATAGGCCAAAACAACCGCGCCAATTTTGCTCAAAAAACTTGAAATATGTGTCAAATAAATTAAGAAGACAGGGAGCGCGAAGTAAAAAGTAATCAACACAATTCCTGGAATCATGGTTGGCGGCATTAGTTTGTGCAGGTCAAATATAGAAATTAGTTCGCTTAGATCGCATCCGGTTTCGGGTTGGGCTTGGTGACGGGTTTCACAAACCTGCGGATTTTGATGTTGAAGTAAGCAAACAGGATACTCATCACCGGGCTGATGAGGTTGAAAAAACAGTAGGGCAGGTAGTCGAAAGTGGCCACGTCCAGCACGCGCGACTGGGTGGCTCCGCAGGTATTCCAGGGAATCAGCACAGAGGTCATGGTTCCCGAGTCTTCCAGTGTCCGGCTCAAAACTTCGGGTTTCAGGCCGCGTTCTTCATACGCTTTGCGATACATGCGCCCGGGAACGACGATGGCCAGGTATTGATCCGAAGCGGTGGCGTTGAAGAAAACGCAGGTTCCCACCGTTGAACTGACCAAGGCTCCGGTCGACTTGGCCATCTTCATAATTGGCCGGGTAATGCGTTGCAGCAGACCGCCTGCTTCCATAATACCGCCAAACACCATGGCCGAAAGAATCAACCAAATCGTGTCCAGCATACCACGCATGCCGCTGGTGCTGAGCAGGTGGTTCACATGTTCATTTTGGGTTGAAAGCGCCACGTCACCAAACATGGCTTGCATAAAACTGATGTAAGAGGCTTTCCCGTAGCTCATGCCGCGCCCGGCAATTTCCCACACCAGGTCGGGTTGAAAGATCACCGCAAACAAACCGCCCAGCAAAGTCCCAATCATCAGCGATGGAATAGGGGGCACCTTCATGATTATAATGACAAACAAGATGATGGGCACCAAAAACAACCAGGGCGAGATACTGAAAATCTCGCCGATGGCTGATTTAACAAGTTCGATGTCGGTCAAGGAGGATTTAAATTCATAGTTGATTCCGATAATCAGGAAAACAATTAAAGTGATGATGATGCTCGGAATGGTTGTGAAAAACATGTATCGGATATGGGTAAATAAGTCGGTTCCGGCCATGGCGGGCGCCAGGTTGGTCGTGTCGCTCAAAGGCGAAATTTTATCACCAAAATAGGCCCCCGATATAATGGCGCCTGCAGCCATTGGCTCGCTGATGCCGATCGCATTACCAATGCCCAGCAGCGCAACACCAATGGTGGCAATGGTGGACCAGGAACTTCCGGTAGCCACCGAAACCAGCGCACTAACAACAACAGCGGTAATGAGAAATAACTTTGGATTGACAATATCCAGACCGTAATAAATCATCGCCGGCACAATCCCACTGATCATCCAAGTACCGGCAAGCGATCCAATCAGCAGTAAAATCAGCATTGAAGGCATGGCCGAGCCAATGGTCTTGACAACTTGCTGGCGCGTGTGTTCCCATTTTTGCCCGTTGCGCCGAACAACGATGCCGGCCACGGTGGCCGCCAACAACAGCGCAATTTGATTCGATCCTGAAAGGGTGTCTTCAAACACGAAAACATTGGCTGTTAAAAGGACAATCAGAAAGAGGATGGGAAGCAACGCTTCCGCTAAATTGGGTGTTCTTTTCATGGACGCCATACTTGGGCAAAATATTTAACGTTTGTAAATAACGGAATAAATGCGAAATTTTAGAAATTTGCAGGATTCAATTCCTACTTAGGTCGGAATTAATAATCATTTTGATTAGATATTTCTTAAATTGGCACGAAAAGTGGAAGTGCGTTTTTTCTCGAGAGAACGGACTACGAAATGTTTGAAGGAAACCAGGGTAATATGCGAACGAAGTTGGGGCAATTTTTCATTGGTACTTTATTTTTGTTTCTAGGATTGGGACTTGTGACTGAGGGATACGCTCAGGAAGAGGACTTTTTTGTTGTTGCCGGACGATTGAGTACTGACGACGGGAACAATGAGAATGTTCAGATTTTGATTCAGAAAAACGGGGTGGAAGAACAAACTTTTACACCGCCGCGCAATGGGCGATTCAGCTTTGATTTTGGCTACAACAACGAGTTTACCATGACTTTTTTCAAAGATGGTTATTATAAAAAGATGATCGTTGTTTCGACGCATGTTCCCCAGGAAGTGCTTGAAGTTGACAGTAAGTTTCCGCCCTTTCAAATTGATGTTTCGCTGGTGAAAGAAATTCCGGGAATCGACAAAAGTTTTACCAACAAGCCCGCGGGAAGAATTTATTACAATGCCAGTATCGATAATTTCGATTCTGAAGTTTATTTCTCCGATATTCAGCTCGAAGAACAGGCTGCCAATGCCCGTGCCCAGGAGCAGGCTTTGACGGAAGAACAGCGGGCGGCACAAGCCCAGCGCGAAGCCGATTACCAACGCACCATTGCCCGTGCCAATGCCTTGACCACCGAAGAACGATATGAAGAAGCCATTGCCCAGTTTCAGAGTGCCAGTGGCTTATTTCCCGAGCGCGATTATCCCAAAGACCGCATTGCCGAGTTAAACGATTTGATGAGTGCGCTGCGCCTGGCCGAAGAACGCCGTCAGCAGGCAGAGCGGGAATACCAGGAGAAAATCAGCCAGGCCGATGCTTTGTTTCAAAGCGAATCCTATGAACAGGCGAAAGATGCCTATGGCGAAGCTTTGGTGCTGAAACCGGATGATCCTTATGCTTCAGGGCAAATTTCGAAGGCCGATGAATTGATTGCGCAACAACAGGTTGACCTTCAGTATAATGATTTGATTTCACGTGCGGAGAACTTTTTCAATAACAACGAATGGATGGAAGCCCGAGGATTGTATGAAGAAGCATTGGTGCTGAAACCTTCTGAATCGGCTTATCTCAATGAACAGATCAGCAAAATTGATGATGAACTGGCGGCTCAGCAAGCACTGGCCGAGCTGGAAGCGCAGTTCAACAGCCTGATGGAGCAGGGTGAGCAGGCATTTCAGGCTGAAAATTATCAGGAAGCACTTAGCGCCTTTCGTCAAGCGCTCGAGCTGAAACCAGGAGATGCGCAAGCCAGCAGTCGAATGGCTGAAGCGGAGGCCATGCTCGCCGATCTCCAAAACAGGGAAAGCTATAATCAACGCCTGGCCGAAGCTGAGCAGGCTTTGAGCGATGACGATTTGGCGATGGCAAAATCGCTTTTCAGCCAAGCGCTTACTTTTCTTCCCGATGAGAGTTATCCGAAAGAAAAGATTGCGGAGATTGACGAGGCCATGGCACTGATGTCGCAGTTTAATCAATTGCTGGAGCAGGCTGCCATGTTTGCCAGTCAGGAAGAATACCAGCAAGCCAAACAACTGTTGCAGCAGGCTTTGCTGATTAAAGATGACGAAGAAGTTCGCAACCGGGTGCAGGAAATGGATGAGCAACTGGCCCGAATTGAGATGGAAAATGCTTATGCCGACCTGATCAGCCGTGCGGATGCCGCCAAGACCGACGAGGCGTACGAGCAGGCCAAGTCACTTTACAGCCAAGCATTAGAGGTGAAAGAAGACGAATATCCGGCAGCTCAGATTCGTGAAATTGATAAGATTTTGGCCGGCTTGGCAGAACAAGCACGACTGGAGCAACAATTCAACGAAACGATGGCGAATGCTGAAGCAGCATTTGCCAGGAGTGAATTTCAATTGGCATTGAATGGTTTTAATGAAGCGCTGGCTTTAAAACCCGGCAATCAGCAGGTGCAAGACCGCATCAATGAAACCGAAGAGCAAATCAGGCAGCTGGAACAAAAGCAGCAGTTTGATGCTTTGGTGGCCCGGGCCGATCAGGCTTTTGAGCAGGAAGCGTACCAACAGGCCAAAACGGGCTACCAGGAAGCACTGGCTATTCTTCCGCAGGAAACACATCCGCAAAATCAAATTCAGCGGATTGATCAAATTCTGGCCCAGCTTGAAGCCGAAAGGCAAAGGGAGGCCGATTACCTGGCTGCAATTCAGGCAGGCGATTCTTTTTTCGATGCAGAAAATTATGATTCTGCTAAAGGAAGCTACCAAACGGCGTTAAATTTAAAATCGGGTGAACCTTATCCGCAGCAAAAAATTACCGAGATTGATGCTATTTTGGCCCGAATGGAGCAAGAGCGCCTGGCTGCGGAAGCGCTTCGGACTTCGTACAACGATGTGATTCGGCGGGCGGATGCGGAGCTGGCCGAACGGCAATATGCCAATGCGCGCTCGTCCTATGAAGAGGCGTTGGGCTTGCTTCCGGAGGAAACGTATCCAAAAGATCAACTGACCGAGATTGAACGATTGATCGAACAGGAGCGGGAAGAGGCGTTTCAGACTGCCATTGCTTCGGGCGATCAGTTTTTCCAGGCTGAAAACTACAGCGAATCGAAAAGTGCCTATTCCGAGGCCCTCGACATCAAGCCAAACGATGCGTATGCAACCAGTCAGATTGCCCGGATCACCGAAATGCTGGAGCAGCTAGCTCAGGATCAGTTGCAACGGGAGAGACTTCAGCAACAATACGATGCGAAATTGAAGGAGGCTGAACTGGCTTTCAATAATTCACGGTTCGAACAGGCGAAAAATCTCTACCAGCAGGCCAATACGCTGAAGCCCGATGAAACTTATCCAATTGAGCAGATTGCCAAAATTGATGCTTTGCTGCTTGAGATTCAGCAACGCGAGGCGCTTGATCAGCAATATACGCAAACCATGCGTCAGGCGGAAAGTGCTTTTAGTGCCGACCGGTTGGATGAAGCACTACGCCTGTTTGGCGAAGCATCTGATTTAAAGCCTGATGAACCATTGCCACCCAGGCGGATCGCTGATATTGAAAACCTGATTTCGCAACGGGAAGAGTTGGCTCGTTTGGCAGCTGAAGAGGCACAACAGCAGGAAGCCATTTTGCAGGCGAAGCGGGCCAGTTACGATGCTGCCCTGGCCAAAGCGGAGCAAGCCGTAGCCCAAAAGGAATATGCGACGGCCAAACAGCATTTGGTGGATGCCTTGAATATTTTTCCTGAAGAGCAATTCCCGAAAGACCGGATTGCACAAATTGATTTGATGATTGAGCAGGAGGCCTTGGCCCGCATGGAACGATTGCGGCAGGCCCAGCAGGATTCGTTGCAGCAAGCGAGGCAGCGGGCATACGACCAAAAAATTAGTGAGGCTGAGCTGGCTGAGCAGGCTGAACAGTTTCAAAATGCAATCAACAGCTATTTTGAAGCGAAGGAAATTTTGCCGGCCAATGCCGCCGAAGTCGATCGCCGGATTGAGTTGGTTCGCGCCAAAATGCTTGAAAAGCAAGGGCTCGAGGCCAGTTATGCCAATGCGATCCGCGAGGCCGACCGTTTGTTTGACAACCAGGATTGGCCAAATGCGCGCACGAGATATGAAGAAGCGCTTACCTACAAGCCAGAAGCGACTTATCCCCAAGAGCAGCTTTTATTGATAGGTCAGCGGTTGGAGGCGCTTGAGGCCAGTTATGCCGAAGCCATTCGTTTGGGCGACCAATTTTTCAATGAGGAAAACTGGGCACAGGCTAGGAACAATTACAATGAAGCCCTTCGCATGAAGCCGCAGGAGCAATATCCGGCGGATCAGTTGGAAAAAATAAGTCAGCTGGAAAGGCAACCTGAGGTCGTTGCCGTAGCGCAGCCTGTGGAAGCGGAGCCTGTTGCAACGCCCGTTCAATCCGTAGCGGCTTCTGATTTGTACCAGAATTACATTACTTCAGCCGATAACAGCTACAATCAGCAAGATTACAAAGTGGCACAATATTACTACCAGAGCGCTTTGAATGAGCGACCGGGCGAAACTTATCCGAAACAACGAATTCAGGAAATATCGGCATTGATTAACCGGACGATGAGTCAAAACGAGTTGACCGCTTATGAGGAATCCATCAACAAGGCAGACCAGGCGTTTGCTGACAAGCAGTACAGTATTTCGAAGTTTCACTATTACAAGGCCCTCGAAGTGAAGTCGTGGGAGCAATATCCGAAAGATCAGATTCAGGAAATTCAGCGTTTGACCAATTCGCTGCTTTCACAATTGAAAGAAGAAGAATACCAAGATTTGATTTCAAAGGCAGATGAAGCTTTCATTAAAAACGATTACTCTGTAGCGCGGGCCTACTACAACCGTTCGCTAACCATTAAGGTTGATGAACAATACCCTAAAATTAAATTGGAAGAAATTGCCGATATTGTACAGCAGCGACTGTCAAATGCTGATGAACAGGCGTATCAGAATTTCATTTCGCAAGGGGATCAAGCCATGGCTGGAGATAATTTTAGCGTGGCCCGGTTTTACTATCAGAAGGCATTGGATTTAAAACCAAATGAAGCTTATCCACAGGAACAATTGAACGTGATTAAGGAAAACCTGAGTAAAAGCAATTAGTTGCGGTTGAGATGCTGGGTGATTACGGAGTTTAATTCCGATTGATCCACGATTCCCTCTCCGGTCCATTGAACAGATCCACGTTTAAAAAGAATCAATGTGGGAATGCTTCTTACCTGATAGTGGGACGCAATAAAAGGGTTGTTATCAACATTCACTTTTATAATCCGGATACTTTCCTTGAAGGTGCTTTTTACTTCTTTTAGAATTGGAGGGATGTCCTTGCATGGTTGGCACCAATCCGCATAAAAATCGACTAAAACCGGGCGCTCCGACTTAATAATTCTGTTGAATTTTTGTCTCATCTGCTATCTTCTTTTCGTATAATAATTATTCGAAATACTAACCGTACGAAAGCTTCAATGGGTCAGAAGATTAATTGTGATTGGTTTTTTCGAATTGTGTGGATTGTACAAGTTTAAACATTGTCAAGCCTTATTGGTTTTGAAAACACAATAGATAATAGTGATGAGTTATAGATTCTATCAAAAAAAGGCTGTCAAATTTAATTGACAACCTTTTTATATGAGCGGGAGACGAGATTCAAACTCGCGACCCTTAGCTTGGAAGGCTAATGCTCTATCAGCTGAGCTACTCCCGCATTTTAGTTTTCAGTTCCAAGTTTTCAGTTTCAGGTTGATCAACTGGCAACTGAACTTGGAACTTTCAACTCTGTTGTGGGGAGAGCAGGATTCGAACCTACGAAGTCATAAGACAGCAGATTTACAGTCTGCCCCAGTTGGCCGCTTTGGTATCTCCCCAAACAATATTTCAAACAACAAAATCCAATTATTCAAATTCCAAACTCCAATGATTTTGGATTTTTGCCAATTGGATTTCTCCTTATTTTTGAGCCGAATCTCAGATTCGAACTGAGGACCCCGAGATTACAAATCACGTGCTCTGGCCAACTGAGCTAATTCGGCAGGTGGGTAAGCTACCTGTGTCGCACCGCTACAACCGCCTACCCTTGCTGCCTTCCGACCCTGGGGGGATTCAGCGGGAGCTGGTCGCACAGGACTTACCCGGCGACAAAAGTAGAAAAAATTGAATACCCGGCAAACGAAATTTGCCTTTGGACTGCTTTTTTTTGAACTCGTTTTTCTAATCAATTATTGATCAGCCACATGTTTTAGCGTTTTTTTCAGAATTTTATTCCAACTAAATAGCAGCTCTGTAAAGTGTTCTTCTGAAAAATCCAATATATTTGTCGTGTACCAATAAATCATATTAATCATGGAACAAAAATCTACCTTTTGGAAGTCAGCAATGACGTATGGAATTTACCTGGCCGTGGCGCTCATCCTATACAATGTGGTTCTCTATGTTTTAGGCGAAAGTATGAATCAGACCTTGGGGTTGGTCACATGGGTGATTATGGCCGTGGGTATTTATTTATGTCAGAAAAGCTATCGCGATACTGAGTTGGGAGGTTACATCGACTATAGCAAGGCACTGGGCTTTGGTGTGGCTATTATGCTTTTTGCCGGCGTTTTAAATGCGCTCTACAGTGTGATTCTTATGAAAGTTGACCCCAGCCTGATGGAGCAAATTCGAATTATGCAGGAAGAAGCATTGATGCAGCAAGGATTATCGGATGATCAGATTGAGGCGGCTGGCGAGATGATGAATAAGTTCCAAAGCCCTTTACTGATTGTCATTTCCAGTTTATTCACCTTCGCGTTCATTGGATTTATTATATCTTTGGTCACTTCAATTTTTATCAAGCGAAAAGCCGATGAAAACGCTTTTGATGAAGCAATGGGAGAGGTCAAATCTGAAGAATAGACAAGCATGAATATTTCCGTAGTTATTCCTTTGTTTAATGAAGAAGAGTCATTGCCGGAGCTGACAAGCTGGATTAAGCAAGTGATGGATGACCATCAATTTTCCTATGAGATTATTTTGGTTGACGATGGCAGCAATGACCGTTCTTGGAAAGTGATTCAAAACTTAAACCGCGACAATTCGAACGTTCGGGGTATTAAATTCAGGAGGAACTACGGAAAATCTGCCGCTTTGTATGCCGGCTTTGCCGAGACAAAAGGCGACGTGGTGGTTACCATGGATGCTGATTTGCAGGACAACCCGGAGGAAATCCCGGAATTGTACCAAATGATTACCGAGCAGAACTACGATCTGGTTTCGGGGTGGAAGAAGAAACGGCACGACCCGGTTTTATCAAAAAATATTCCCAGTAAATTTTACAATTGGACTGCCCGCCGGATGACTGGCATTAAAATTCATGATTTTAACTGTGGGCTGAAAGCCTATCGGAGCCAGGTGGTGAAATCGATTGAAGTGTACGGTGAAATGCATCGCTACATCCCGGTTTTAGCCAAATGGGCTGGATTTAAAAAGATTGGCGAAAAAGTCGTCAAGCACCAGGAGCGGAAGTATGGGGAGACCAAATTTGGCATGGAGCGGTTTATCCGTGGCCCGCTGGATTTGCTTTCGGTCATTTTTATTTCGAGGTTTAGCAAAAAACCGATGCACTTTTTCGGTGTGCTGGGCTCATTGATGTTTTTAGTTGGTTTGATAGCTACAGTAACTGTGGGCGTAAATAAGCTAATGGCTTTGTCGCAGCATGTGTCGGCCCCGAGGGTAACCGACAATCCCTATTTTTACATGGCCCTGACGGCAATGATCATTGGAACGCAGCTTTTTTTAGCGGGTTTTATCAGCGAATTGGTTTCCCGAAATTCGGCTGACCGAAACAAATACCTGATTGAGGATACTTTGGGCTAGCCGAGCTCCGTCGCCTTTCAGAATCGGTTTTCGTGTTTCCTCAGTTGCCGCTCAATTTTCTTGTTGTCGGTCGGGTGTTTCTCCAGAAACTGAAAGGCTTTTCTCGCAATGAACTCATTTTCGTGATCAAGCAGCCCGGCTATAATTTCTTCACTTTCGACTTGCTTAATTTGGTGTATTGTAAAGAGATCCAATACATTCTTGATCATCGATCCATTGAGGTTGGATAGCTTTTCAGCCAATCGAAATTCAATTGTCGAAGCAAGAAAAGGAGCTTTTTCCAGCTTGTTGAGGATCTTCCGCTGCGAGGAAAACGAACTGTTATCAAAGTAGGAGAACAATTGGAGCTGTTTTTGCTCGTCGGCTAGCATCGCAGGCGAAATACTTTCAATGGCTTTTCCTGAAATCGTCGGGTCTTCGTTTGCGATTAGATCAAATAGTTTCATTTCAAGTTCGGTCGTCCAGGTCAGTTCGGCTGGCAGGTTTTCTAATCCCCAAACCCGATCACTGTTGTTTTTACTGTCAAGAATTTCAACCAGCAAACTGGGCTGGAGGTTTTCGCGTGTGTGGTTTTCAATCAGCTTTCGCGTGTTTCCATGAACAATGTGCCAGATGGTGTAGGTTGAATAAACCGCATCTTCAACAATGTAATCTTCTACTCCGGGAATGGTTGCTGCTGTTACGCCATCTACATTATTTTCATCAACTTTCGGAACCAATTCGTCTATTTTGTAATTTCCCAACGCGGAGAACGGATCAGCCAGCAATTCGTGTAAGCGCTCGTAATCTTTTTTCAGAAATGGTTCGTGCTCCGATTTACTTAGAAATTCGCCTTGAGGCAACCGGAAGCCCAGGTAGCGCCCGGTAACCGTCCAATGCAGCGTGATGTCAAGCAAGCGGCATTCGCCATCAATACACACACCCGTCAAAATATTCCGGAAGTAGGAATGAATTAAACCAGTTTCGTTTTTTACAATGAATAAGGTGTCGTTGGGAATGGTGTCGTTGAAATCGACCAGTTCAAAAGAGTTTTCCAAATGCTTGGCATCAAATGTTGGCGCATGAAAGTATTGCACCTGATCCGGTTTTTTACCCGACAGGCTGACAACCACAAGGAATAATAGTAAGAGGTATTTTATCCGCTTCATGCTTCACAATACTTTGAATCTCAACTCTTCCGATTTCAGTTTGCTGCGGCAAAAGTAGTAAAAGAAAATCATAAAAAGATAGAAATCTCTTTTTAAGAAATTGTAAAAAGTGTTTTGAAGGGGCAGGGCATACAAAAAGCTGTTGAATTTACAGGTAGCTTTGCAGGATGTTTAAAGAGCAATACAATCATGTCCCTTTCAGTCCTGCCAAGTCGCCTGTGTTTTACGGGTGGTTCATCGTGTTGTGGGGAACCTTGGGTATTATTATGAGCGTGCCGGGGCAAACAATGGGGGTTTCGACCTTCACCGACCATTTAATTGATGCCCTTCGGTTCGACAGGAATGAGCTGAGTACGGCTTATTTGATCGGAACCATTGCTAGTTCGTTTGTGCTAACCCGTGCCGGAAAAGTTTACGATAAAATTGGTGCCCGGTGGTTGGGGACCATCATTACCATCGCTTTGGGTTTCATATTGATCTACCTGAGTCAGGTCGATCGCATTGCCTTTAGTTTAGGCAAGTTGTTGCATATTGGTTCTTTTCAGTTTTATTTGAGTTTCATCATCATTACCATTGGTTTTTTCATGTTGCGATTTGCCGGGCAGGGCGTGTTAACCATGCTTTCGCGCAATATGATGATGAAGTGGTTTAACCGCAAACGTGGCCTGGCCAACGGAATAAGCAGTGTATTCGTTTCGCTGGGTTTTGCTATTTCACCACTGGTTTTTGACTATTTAATTGAAGCTTACAGTTGGCGTTGGGCATGGATTTTTTTGGCGCTTGTTGCTGGTTTTGGCTTTAGCTTGATTGTCCTCATCTTTTTTCGCGATAACCCGGAAGATTGTGGATTGGAACAGGATGGAGACAGTGTTGAGCGAATTGAAGAACAGCAGCGCGTGATGCATAAGGCCGAAAAGCAATTCACCCTGAAAGAAGCCCAGCGATCGTTGCCATTTTGGGTTATGGTCGTGGCTTTGTCCATGCAAGCGCTATATATTACCGGCTTTACCTTCAATTTGGTTTCCATTTTTGAATCGGCCAATATGGATAAAACAGTGGCACTGGCTGTTTTTTTACCCACATCGGCCATCTCTGTTTTTATTTCGCTGGCTGGCGGTTGGCTCAGCGATCATATTAAAATGAAATATTTGCTGTTGGTATTTTTATTTGGACAAATGGTTTCGCTCGTCAGCTTATCATTGCTATCACCCGGACTGCCTTACCTTTTTATGATTGTTGGAAATGGAATTGTTGGCGGCTTGTTTAGTGTGTTGACGAGTGTTGTCTGGCCCAGGTTTTATGGGCGACAACATTTGGGTGCAATCAGTGGATTTGCCATGAGTTCCCTGGTGTTCTTTAGTGCCATGGGGCCTTTGTTGTTTAGCTTTTCCTTCACCGAAATGGGCTCATATGCCTGGGCGGCTTATTTGTGTTTGGCCATTGTCGGGGTCAACTTCATCGCAGCTTTCAAAGCCGATAATCCACAAGAAAAATTGGCCCGCCGATAGCCGGCTTTTCGTCAGGAGCTTTATCTTTGTTGGAATAACCAACAAAACCGTATATCATGAAAAATACTTTTCGCGCCGTTTTTTTCTTTGCTGCAATTCTGCTGGTTTCCGCCTGTCAGAACAAGAATCAGGATGAATGGATTTCGTTATTTAATGGTGAAAACCTGGATGGTTGGGAAGCGATGGAACATCCCGAATCGTTTCGGATAACCGATGGCGCCATTGTTTGCCAGGGCGACCGGGCACACCTGTTCTACACCGGCGGATCAGAGAACGGGATTTACAAAAATTTTGAACTCAGAGCCATGGTGATGACCACTCCGGGCTCCAATTCCGGCATTTTTATTCATTCAAAAAAACAAGAGAAAGGTTGGCCACTAAAAGGCTATGAAGTTCAGGTGAATAACTCGCATCACGGATCCGGAGATTACGTCGAACTGAAAAAAACAGGCAGCCTTTACGGTGTTCGTAATGTGTATTATCCTACGGTTAACGATAATGAGTGGTTTGAAATGCGGGTTAAAGTTGTTGAAAATCAGGTGAAGATTTTTGTGAATGAAAAGCAAGTGGTCGATTACGTTCAACCTGATCAACCCGATCGTGCCCAAAATGACAAATACAAGGTTCTGGATCGCGGTTGTTTTGCTTTGCAGGCGCACGATCCAAACAGCACCGTTTATTTTAAAGATATTCAGCTGAAAGTGCTGCCCGAAGGCGATGTCGTAACGCCGCCCGTAGATAAGGAATGGGACAGTAAAATCACCAAGCTGCATATGGCGAACTTTCCCGTTATCGATTTTCATGTTCACCTGAAAGGCGGATTGACGATTGAACAGGCTGCGGAGAATTCGATGGAGCTTGGAATCAACTACGGCATAGCGCCCAACTGCGGATTGAAATTTCCGGTTACCGACGACGAATCGCTTTATGCCTATATGGACACGGTGAAAGGTCAGCCGATCTTTCGGGGCATGCAAGCCGAAGGACGCGAGTGGATCACCTTGTTTTCGCCCGAAGCCATTGCCGAGTTTGATTACGTTTTTACAGATGCCATGACCTGGACAGACGATAAGGGACGCCGAATGCGTCTGTGGATTCCCGAAGAGGTTTTTGTGGATGACGAGCAAGATTTTATGGAGCAACTGGTCAGCCGTATTGAAGCCATCGTTTCGCAGGAACCGATTGATATCCATGTAAATCCGACTTATTTGCCCGAAGTGCTTGCCGATCAGTATGATGAATTATGGACCGATGAGCGCATTGAGCGTTTCGTGCGGGTGTTGGCTGAAAACGATGTCGCTTTGGAAATCAACTCCCGCCTGAAGTTGCCTTCGGAGAAAATTTTACGGCGAGCTAAAGAAGCGGGTGTCAAGTTCAGCTTTGGAACCAATAATATTACGCCGGATTTTGGACGATTGGATTATTCACTTGAAATGGCTGAAAAACTTGGATTAACCTATAAGGATATGTTTATGCCAAAACCGGATGGACAGAAACCGGTTCAAGTCAAAGGTTTGCCAGCACAAATTACAGGCTAAAAGTACGAAACATTTGATCGCAGGCTTTCGGTGATTCCCTTTAGCTCAATAGCTGATTTAATGAGTTTTACAATATTTTCAGATTTGAACCGGGACACATTGATGACCAGGTCAAACATTTCTTCGGGATGCTTTTTGTTGACGTAATGTTTACGGAAAGTTTCCCGTTTTTTTTCTGTTTCCGTGATGAATCGGAGAGCTTCATCGGTGGAAATATTGTTTCGCGAGGCAATTTTCTCAACGCGCCAATCCAGTGGTGCTTCCAGCCGGATATGCAGCGAATGTTCAATGTCTCTGGCAATGATGTGCCCGGCACGGCCCACAATGATGCAACATCCATCCACCGCAAATCCTTTAATGACTTCTTTCACTGTTTTCAAAATCATTCGATCACTTTTGTACATTTTCGCATTAAATGCTTCCAGAATTTCATCGAAGGTGGAATGATCGGCCTGGGTAAACAGCCGGTTAACTTTGCGGGGGTCGAGTTCCAGTTGGCGAGCGCTTTCGTGCAAAACCTCCTTGCTGATGACTTGCCATTTTTTGCAAACAACAAATTCATTTAAAGCTTCAGCAAGATTGCGTGCAACTTTTACGCCTCCGCAGCCCACTTGTCTCGAAATGGTGATGACCGGGCCTGCAACATGGGATTCGGGGCGGCGTGCTGGTGAAATTTCGCCGAAGCGCTTATTCATATAATTAAGTAAGGAGTTTTCCATGATTTTTGATTTTGTGGTTTATCCAGTTTTACGAATTCATAGTAAATCAGTTATATGTTTGTGAGTAGGAAAAAGCTCGGCTTTTTTTTGTAATTTATCATCGCCTTGCCAAATATCATAAGTCGTAAGCACAATTGTAACTACCTTTCGAATTCGTTTGTTTAATTTGAAAATACCAGACTCATGTTTAATCGAGAGATTTATATTGAAAGACGTCGTCAGTTACGAGATCAGGTAAGTGGAGGACTGATCCTGATTTTGGGAAACTCTGACTCACCAATGAATTACAAGGATAACACCTATCATTTCAGGCAGGATAGTAATTTTTTATACTTCTTTGGACTTGATTTTCAGAATCTTGCTGGCCTGATTGATGTCGATTCAGGTGAAGAGATGCTTTTTGGCGATGATTTCTCCATGGACGATATTATTTGGATGGGGCCTCAGGAGAGCATGCAGACGAAAGCGGCCCGGGTGGGAATAAAGAAAGCCCTGGCTTATCAGAAGTTGTTCAGCCAGGTGGGTGAAGCGGTTAAGCGTGGTCGGAAGATTCATTTTACGCCACCCTATCGGGCCGACAACCAATTGGTCTTGCTCGAACTTACCGGCATTGCTCCTTCTCACCAGAAGGCTGCGGCGTCTTTAGAACTGATTCAGGCGATCGTCAGTTTGCGTTCCGTAAAAGATGCCGGTGAAATTGAAGAGTTGCAGAAAGCAGCTGCCGCCGGCTATCAAATGCATGTGGCAGCCATGAAAATGGCGATGCCCGGTACCTGGGAGCAGAAAATTGCCGGAACCATTGAAGGTATTTCTCTGGCCAACGGAAATCCGCCGTCTTTCCCAATTATTCTGTCACAAAACGGCGAAACCTTGCATAATCACGATCATTCCAACGTGCTCGAAAAAGGCCGGTTGTTGTTGGTTGACGCGGGTGCGCAAACCAGCATGCACTATGCTTCCGATTTTACACGCACTTCACCCGTTGGGGGGCAGTTTAGTCAACAACAGCGAGAGATTTATGAAATTGTTTTACAGGCGAATAATCTGGCTACGGAATTGGCCAAACCGGGGGCGAGTTACCTGTCCATTCACCTCGAAGCGGCCAAAGTAATCGCGTCGGGGATGAAAGCCTTGGGCTTGATGAAAGGCGATGTGGATGAGGCCGTACAAGCTGGTGCGCACGCCTTGTTTATGCCCCACGGGCTTGGCCACATGATGGGGCTGGATGTGCATGACATGGAAGATCTTGGGCAAATTTATGTTGGCTATGATGAAGAGATCCGGCCTGTTAGTCAATTCGGAACCGCGGCCCTACGGCTTGGGCGAAAATTGCAGCCAGGTTTTGTGATCACCAACGAACCGGGCATTTATTTCATTCCGGCATTGATTGACCAATGGAAATCGGAAAAGACAAACCACGAGTTTATCAATTTCGACCGGTTGGAAGCCTATCGTACTTTTGGCGGAATTCGCCTGGAAGACGATTTGCTGATTACAGAAACAGCTTGTGAATTAATTGGCGAACGAATTCCGATTACGCCGGAAGAAGTGGAATCAACCATGAAATAATTTTGGCGATAAGATTGATTGAAGAAGCTGCTAATTGGCAGCTTTTTCTTTCAAAATGCGGTAATAAAAATAATCGAGCTCTGTTTTAATCTCGTCACGCAAATGCCGGTAGGCATCCAGTTGACTTCCATATCGGCCGATTGATTTAACGAGCTTGCCAAAACTGAGGTGCAGTTTGTTTTTATAAGCAAGGGGAAGATCGCGAAACTCTTCCTTTGTGCTTTCGCCTAAGGTAATCAGGTAGTCGATTGGTTCATCTTTCAAGTCTGAAACAGATTGAAGGCTGGCCGGATTCATCACGAGGCCAATTTCTTGCATCACCTGAATGGCCAATGGATCCAGCTCGTTTGTCGGGCTAATGCCAGCCGAAAGAACCCGATGGGTTGCATCCACCGACTCCAGCATGGTTTTCGCCATCAAACTTTTGCAGGAACCTGCACCGGAACATAGAAAAAGAATCGTCATAATTGAGCATTTACGAAAGCTTAATTTACAGATTTTCATGCAACTAAAAAATAACAGTTGTCGCTTTTCTTTGCTTGAATGTCAATGCATTAGCTTGTTCTTAAATCGGTTGTTTTTCTTTTATTACGTCAGAGGAATTGCGATTTCATTTGCACTTTGTTCTGTTGTCAATTCTTTTTATCGCAAAATGAAGGAATTTTGTATCTTGTGCCTCAGTTTGCGAAAAGAATTATGAAGAACAATAATCGCGTCGTTCGGGAACCTTTTGAAGAGATACTCAAAAGTAAAGTTGAGATTGCAGGTATACAGTACATCAAAGATATACTTTCCTCTCTTTCTTCAGTGATCTGTATTCTGAATGATCGAAATGAAGTGGTGTTTTCAAACGATGCCATGTTGGAAAAATACAACATCGACCTGGAAGAACATGTGCTGGGCGTTCGTCCTGGCGATATTTTCAACTGTGTCAACGCAAAAAGTGAAACAGGCGGATGCGGCACCACCGAAAAATGTGAATACTGTGGTGCAAAAACGGCTTTCGACCAGGCATGGAAACGATCGGAAAAAGTTGTTCGTGAGTGCAGAATTACCTCGCAAAAAGACAATGAAACCTTGCAGCTGGACTTGCAGGTAACCGCTACACCAATTTTGTTCGAAAAGAAATACCTGATTGTATCGATTGAAGACATTACGGAACGCAAACGAAAAGCCTTGCTGGAACGGATCTTCTTTCACGATGTGTTGAATATTGCCGGAGGGCTGAGTGGCATTTTAGAGTTATTGCCAGAACTTTCGGACGATAAAAAGGCCAAGTTTCTGGAAATTGCCAGCTCGCTGACCCAGCAGATTATTGATGAGATTCAAGGCCAGCAGCAAATGATGAAAGCGGAACTCGGTGAGTTACAGCCTCATTTTGTGCCACTGAAGATAGACAGGTTACTGAGTAAACTGACTGATCAGGTGCGTTTTCATGTGGTGGCTCAGGAAAAGCAAACAGAAGTGGTCAATGAAGCGGTGGACAAGGAAATTATCACTGACAGAACCCTGCTCACGCGGGTGTTGGTCAATATGATAAAAAATGCGATGGAAGCCATTCCCAGCGGGCACCGTATTGTTTTGAAGGCGAAGGATTACGGCGATTATGTACGGTTTAGTGTTTTCAACAATACCTATATGGAGCGCGATGTTCAGATGCAAATTTTTCAACGCTCCTATTCTACCAAAGGGCAGAACCGGGGCGTGGGCACTTATAGCATGAAGTTGTTGGGCGAAAGGTACTTGCAGGGAACCGTGGGGTTTACAAGTACCGAAAAGCAAGGCACGGTCTTTTATATTGACCTTCCGGTTTCGCCCGAAGGCTTTTGATCGTGTTGCATTTTGTCGCCCGAGGCTTTTAAAATGAGTCGAAGCGATTGATCGAAAGTGAAATACTTCCACAGCCAGTTGATGAAGATCAAAAGCCGGTTTTTAACACCGACGATCGACATCAGGTGGACCAGCATCCAAGTGAGCCAAGCCAACGGACCTCCAAAACGGATGAAAGGTAAATCAACGACTGCGCGGTTGCGCCCAACAGTAGCCATGGAGCCTTTGTCCTTGTACTCAAAATTCATCCAGGGTTTCGATTCCTGCTCACGCTTCAAATTGTCGGCAAGTGTTTGTGCTTGTTGAAGCGCCACTTGGGCAACTTGCGGATGACCGTGGGGATACTTGGGCGTTTCCATGTAGGCAATATCGCCCAAAGCAAAAATGTGCTCCATGCCTTCAATTTGGTTAAAACGATTGACGATGATGCGGTTTCCACGTTGCCTCTTTTCCACGCTAATGCCTTCCGGCATCTGTCCCTGGATTCCCGCGGCCCAAATTAAAGTTTGGGTTTGAATTGGGCTGTGATTTTTTAAGTTTACTGTTTGTCCGTCGTAGCTTGTCACCATGTGGGATAGTAGTACCTTGATTCCCAGTTCTTCCAGGTATTTTTTTGCTTTGTTTCCGGCTTGCTGGCTCATGCCGCTTAGCAAATGAGGCCCGGCCTCAATCAAAGTGATTTCCATCAAGCTGAAGTCCAGGTCCGGATAGTCTTTGGGCAGGATAAATTTTTTCATCTCGGCCAAAGCTCCGCAAACTTCAACCCCCGTGGGGCCACCGCCAACAACCAGTACGCTCATTAGTTGGCGTAATTCTTCGCGGTCGCGCAAGGTCACCGCTTTTTCAAAATTCAGCAAAATCCGGTTACGAAGGTACAGCGCTTCTGAAACAGACTTCATGGGTATGCTGTAGTCCTGAAATCCCTGGTTGCCGAAAAAATTTGTATCGGCGCCGGTGGCAATCACCAAATAATCGTACCAAATGGTTCCAAGGCTGGTTTCAATCATTTTTTTATCAGAAAGAATGCGCTGCACTTCGGCGATTCGGATGTAAACGTTTTTTATTTTCTGAAACACTTTTCGCAGTGGAAACGAGATGGAACTGGGTTCAAGTCCCGATGTAGCCACTTGGTAGAACAGTGGTTGAAACTGGTGGTAGTTGTTGCGATCGACCAACACAATTTGAAAACCCTTCTTGTAAAGCTTTCGGGCGAGTTTGAGCCCTGCAAAACCGGCTCCGACAATCACCACTCTTTTCTGATCTGTTTCTGGAATATTAACTGGCATGACAATTTTTTTTCACCAACAAACCACACGAATGATTGTTGTGGCGCGTTGGTGAAAAGATTTTTCCGGCCGATATTGCCAGTACAGGTCAGGAATGAAATGTAGCTTTATGTTCCAGAAAATCATTGGCTTTCTGCAACGCCAAATCAAAAGTAGACAAGATCATGGATTGATCCAGCAAGTCCAGCACCTTGTTCTTTTCAAGTTCTTTTAGCACTTCCGGGCGAACTCCGGAAAGAATAACGGTTGTGTGCGAATGATGCAAATCCCTGATCACATCTTTCAGGTTGTGCAGTCCGGTGGAATCGATGAAAGGCACGTGACGCATCCGGATGATCAGCACTTTCGATTGCTGGCCTATGCTTTTTAAGGTGGCGCTGTATTGTTTGGCCGAAGCGAAGAAGAAAGGCCCGCTGATTTCGTAAATGGCCAAACCCTCGGGTAGTGTCTCGTAGTTTTCAAGCACGTCGCTGTCAATTTCCATTTCGGTTTTGGTTCCGGCGTCGGCCATTCGTTTCATAAACAACAAGGCTGAAAGAACGATGCCAATTTGAATGGCGTAGGTTAAATCGACCAAAACGGTGAGGAAGAAGGTGACCAGCAAAATTAAAATGTCAAAACCCGATCCTTTCAAGATGGAGGCAAATAGTCGCCATTCGCTCATATTGTAAGCCACCACAATCAGAATTCCAGCCAGGCACGACATGGGGATCAGTTTGGCCCACTGCCCGACAAATAGCATAATCAGCAGTAAGGTAATGGCATGAACAATTCCCGAAACCGGTGTTCTTCCGCCATTTTTGACGTTGGTTGCCGTGCGTGCAATGGCTCCGGTGGCTGGGATTCCGCCGAAAATAGGTGTAACCACGTTGGCAATTCCCTGCGCGATCAGTTCGGTGTTGGAACGGTGATTTCCCCCAATCATCCCGTCGGCAACAACCGCTGACAAAAGAGACTCAATTCCGCCCAGCAAAGCAATGGTGAGGGCAGGAGCAAGGTAGTTGCCCAGTTCGCTGAATTCGATGGAAGGAAAGGCGAGCTGAAAACTCCGTGGGATTTCGCCAAAAACCGATTCAATGGTAGTCACCGGCAGATCGAGCAATTGAACCATGGCTGTGATCAACACGATGGCTACAAACGATCCGGGTATTTTTGTCGTCACTTTTCTGAAAAACAGGGTGATCAGAATGGTCACAACCGTGATGCCCAGCGCCAGGGGATTTATGGTATTAATTTCTGAAAAGTAACTTCCCCATTTGGGCAAAAAATCTGCTGGAAGGTTGGTGATTTCCAGTCCCAGCGCATCCTTGATTTGGGTGGTGAAAATAACCAGGGCAATACCGCTTGTAAAACCTACAATGAGTGGATGTGGAATGAATTTAAGGAGCGAACCCATCCTCAGAAGCCCAAACAAGATGAGGAAAACGCCTGCCATCATGGTTGAAATAATCAGCCCATCCAGACCGTGGGTTTGCAAAATGCCGTAAACAATAACAATGAAAGCTCCGGTAGGGCCGCCAATTTGCACCCGACTACCCCCCAACACAGAAATTAGCAGGCCCGCAACTACTGCGGTGATCAGGCCTTTTTCAGGTGAAACGCCCGAGGCTACAGCAAATGCAATCGCCAGCGGCAGTGCAACAATACCGACGATAATGCCGGCAAACAAGTCTTTGGAAAACTGTTTTTTTGTGTAACCGTGCCTGAGGACACTCATTAACTTCGGGTTGAACAAATGTTGCATAAAATGATTGCTTGAAATTGAAGGCGCAAAGGTATGCACAAATCTGTGCCGTTATTCTCGTGCGACGGGGTATTTTTAAACTTTCAGCAGACCTCCCGAATATCGATGGTTTTGCTATGTTGAAAATAGAAGTGAACTACTTAAATTGAATAAAATTTGATAGTTTTGCGCTTTAATTGTGCGCTTAAGATGAAAAAATTTGAGGTGAAGGAAGAGATGGGTATTATCCAAGCCTGTTTCTATGGAGAAACCGATTTTGAAGGTTTTCAGGAGTACTTTCGGGTTCTTGGTGAGATGGAGCTCCCGGACAGAATAAAAATCCTGCACGACCACCGAGGGGCAACACCCGGTATGAATCCGGTCGAGCTGGATGCCCTTGCAGATCAGCTAAAAAAGCATCTGTCAAAATTTGAAGATATACGCATGGCTTATGTGAGCGATTCGCCCAAAGGAATTGCGCTGGCCATGTTGCTAAAGGATAAGCTTACGACGATGAAAATGAAAACTGAAATTTTCTCAGAAAAAGAATCTGCCATCAAATGGCTTAATTTGTACGGCTAAACTTGGTTCAATGGTCCAGCAGAACTTTGTTGTCTCTAAGATCTTGTAATGTGACACTTTTGAAATAGTCAACAATCATTGTATTCAAATTCTCCCAAAATCCTTTCACCTGGCAAATCCCCTTGCGATCGCAGACAAACCCGGTGGCCATACAGTCAATCACACAAATGCCCGGCTCAAAAGCGTTGTGAATATCCAGCATGGTGATTTCGGCTGGCGGACGCGTTAAAATGTAGCCGCTTTTCTTGCCCCTTAAGTTGATAATTAAACCAGCCGTTTTCAGGCCACATATGATTTGGTCAAGGTATTTGACTGACAAATCCTGGTTAAGGGCAATGTCCTTTTGGAATACACCATTTTGCGATTCGTCCTTGGCGATTTCAAGCATAGCACGAATTCCATACCGGGTTTTGGTACTAAATTTCAAGAGTCGATCTTTTTGGTTTTTTATGAAAATAAAATCCTAAAATTAATAAATATTTCATCCTGAACCTTGACCAGTCCTAAAAATTTACTCGGAGGTTGAATATTAAAATCAGTCAATTTTATCTTTAATTCGCCGGAAAGACACCATTGGTTTCCGAAGCAGGCATCAGCGTATGTTTGGCTCCGAAACTGTTTGGTGATGCCATTCATGCTGATGGCTATATTTTTTAGGTCCGATTCGCCTGCTTTTTCAAAGGTGATTTCATCGGAGTTGATCTCGATGGTAATGGTCGGGTATTTTTGGGCATTAATCAATTCCAAAAAGTCCTTCAACATTAATTTGGAATCTGCCTGAATCTGATCGGCTGGAATTTCAATTTCAATCATCGAGTTTCCTTGCCGGAAATCTGCCGGAACTTCACAAAAGCCACTTTCCCGGTATTGCATATGAAAATCGTTCACATTGGTTTTTCCAACAATGTGAACCTGATCAAACATATACCGGCTGAATGTTTCTTTCATGGCGGCCATTTGTCCGGCAACCGGTAAAGAAATCACGCATAGCAAAGCAGCCAGGTATGTTAATCGTGTTTTCATTTTTACAATCGTGTACTGTTTTGTTTTTTTTTCTGAAAGAATGAAAAGGCAGCCCTGCATTTGCAGAACTGCCTGATTCAATTCCTAATTTTTTAGAACGAAATGGCGGCTTCCAGAACTACGCCATTGAATTTTCCACCAGCAATGGCTCCGTGCGCCGGGCCATCATATTCCTGGTTCACATAGTCAAGCTTCATGGTTACGTACTCAATCATTCTCCAACCACCACCAATGTTGGTGCGGGTAACTTCGGAGCCGTCGTTGTTTGATACTTTGTTCAAACGGGTACCAAAGTAGAAATCGCCCACATTGTAAATGGCTTGAAGTGCGGTTTGAGTGAAATGTTGATCGTTTCCGCCTTTCACACCTTTCATGTTTTCGTAGATTCCGAACAATTCGAGTCCGTGAAATTGGACAAACAGGTTGGCCATGTAGCTATTCATCTCGGTTTGTCCACCGCCGGGGCTCCAGCGTCCTGATCGGAAGTTGTCGCCTTCGGCCGAAGCCAGTTGCATCACATTGTAGTAGCGGGCGCCTGCACGGTCACCATCCCAAAGGGTTGATCCGCTGTGGCCTTCGCCAACATGGTAACCCGAAAGGCTTGCACGTACGCGTAAGTCTTCGTTGATGTTGGTGTCGTAGCCCAATTTCCAGTGAAACACCAGCTCTTCGCCAATGTCATTTCCACGACCATAGTTCATGCGGCCATTATTGGTTCCTACAACGGCAAGCATGCCTTTGTTGCGATACATCACTTCCAGTCCCGGATTGGTGGTGTAGTTATCCATAATCCAGTTGCCAACAAATGGGTTGTTGGTAACGGCGGCATTGTTGCTGCGGAAAAAATGGGCATCGCCATAGTTGGGATTCATCACCCCGGCTTTAATGGTCAGGTACTTCATCAAATCATCAGCAGCCGGTAAAAAGGGCAGGTTGTCAATGGTTAGGTACCCACCTTCAACCCACGCTTCATTGTGGTGGCGCGACGACATGTAGTTGTTGATATACAACTGGATGCCGGGTGCCAGGTCGGCTGTAATGTTTAGGTTGGCTGTTGGTAAATTGAAGTTGTTTTTAAGGTCAATTAACTCTACGTCAGCCTCGTGATCCAGCCATTGAAGTTGCAGGGCAAAATCAGCGCCGACTTTCACTTTCAGATCAGAAAATTCCTGGGGATCTATTTTTTCAGCTTCGAATTGCTGGGCAAAACTTGATATTGCAATCAATAAACTCGCAATAACTACTGTAATCTTTCTCATAATTAATGATTAAATTAAATTTGAAATACTTCTCTCTCGTTACTATTACTTGGTATAGACCAAGGTATATGCTACCTTAATTTCGTCTCCTGTTTTGATTGTTCCCATCATGGCTGTGGGCGGCTCAACGCCAAAATCGGTCATTTTTAAATCCAAAATACCTTCGATTTTTATCGTTCCATTGGTACTTGTGAACTTGAAACCATCGGTGATTTTTTGGGTTTTTCCGGCGATGGTCAATTCCATTTGTACATGGCCCGAGTTTCCATTTTGGCTAACGTGAAGCAGTTTGGCCTTAATCTGAGGAAATTTCTTTTCCTTCAGAGCCTCCCAGGCCTTCTTGTTCATGATGCTTTTGTCGCTTTTAATTGATGCCACATCTACTGTGAAGTTACCCGAGCTCAACTTTTCCAGCGATCCATCTTCCTGGAGTGTGATGGTGCTGCTTGCTGTTTCCGCATTCATCTCCCAGTCATGAATTGTTGAGGTACCTTGTACTTGTATGGAACTGGTTTTTGAATCCAGTTTATACTGAACTTGTGCTGTTACTGCCAAGTTGGCAACAACCAAAAGCACTACTAAAACACGAATTTTTAAACTTCTAATCATTGTTTTCATTTTTATCCTACCTTTCCTACTGAATTAGTAGCACAAACATAAAAACAATTTGTAATCCGGCAAATGACAGAGGTTACAAGACAACTAATTTAGAATCAGACTAAAAAGTCTTATTTTCATAACATTAACGAGAACAGCTGAATAGAAATTTGGAGAAAATCGATATGAAACAATAATATTTAAGAAATGTTTTCCAATATGTCAACCAAATGCTTCCAAAACTTGTCTGCGGTTGGAATATTGATTCGTTCGTCGGGCGAATGAGCGCCCAGAATGGTTGGTCCGATGGACACCATGTCCAGTTCAGGATACTTTTCAAGAAAGAGCCCGCACTCAAGTCCGGCATGAATAGAGCGAACAGTTGGTTTTTCACCAAACAGTCGGACATACGAGTCGACAGCAATTTTGAGAATTGGGGAGGATGGGTCAGGAGTCCAACCCGGGTAGCCATCGGAATGTTTGACTTCGGCACCAGCCATTTCAAAAACCGAGCGAACCATCTCGGCGGCGCAGTATTTACGGCTTTCAATTTCGCTACGCTGGCTGGTGGTGATGAGCAGGTTATTTGAATCGATAAATTTAACCGAAGCCAGGTTGGTTGAAGTTTCAACCATATCTTTCATGCGGGTGCTCATTTCCAAAACACCATGAGGACAGGCATAAAGCAGGTTTAGCAGATTTTCCTGGCTGGCTTGGGTCAGTACCTTTTCAGGCACACGGGTTGAGCTTTGATCGACTACCAGGTTGGGCTCGGTGCGTTCGTACTCAAATTCAACATCAGCCGAAAACATGTTGATTTCGGCGACCAACTGCTCCTTTTGTACGCTTGGTACAATTACGGTAGCGCTTGCTTCGCGGGCGATGGCGTTGCGCAGGTTCCCGCCATCGAAATCAGCAATACGAACGCCATACTTCCGAATGGCCTGCCACAGGAAACGGGTCAGAATTTTGATGGCGTTTCCGCGCCCTTTGTGGATATCATCACCCGAATGGCCGCCCATTAATCCTTTCACCATAATTTTCATGGCAAACGATTTTCCCGGTGTTTTCTCTTTATCAATGGTTAGTGTTCCCAAAGTGTCAATTCCACCGGCACAACCAATAAACAATTCGCCATCATCTTCCGAATCGAGATTGATGAGTATTTTCCCGCTCAAAAAATCAGTTTCCAAAGCAAAAGCGCCGCTCAATCCGGTTTCTTCATCCACCGTAATCAGGCATTCAATGGGGCCGTGGGCGATGTTTTTTGCTGTCAGAATGGCCATTTGGGCTGCTATGCCAATGCCATCATCGGCGCCCAAGGTTGTTCCATCGGCTTTCACCCATTCGCCATCCACGACCGGTACAATGGCATCGGTATCAAAATTGAATGTCTTGTCGCTGTTTTTTTCACAAACCATATCCATATGCGACTGAAGCACAACAGTCGGTGTGTTTTCTTTTCCTGCTGTTGCCGGTTTGCAAATCAGCACATTGCCAATGGTGTCTGTTTTTGACTTCAACCTATTTTGAGCCGCAAAATCGAGCAGGAAGGCACGGATTTTATCTTCTTTTTTCGATGGGCGTGGAACCTGACAAATGGCTTCAAAATAGTTCCACAAAGGTTGAGGCTGAAGTTTATCGAGTTTATTCATGTGCTGTAATATTTCTAACAATAAACAATTTTTCGCTTGGATTGATCGGAAGTTGTGGCCACGAATTTTGGGCACAATTCTCAAAAGTAAAAGTCACTTCTGTTTTTCCGAAGAATAAAATAACCGTGTTTTTTTCAGCTATCCAATGATTTTGGCCGAAAAATCCCTGACGCCGATTTTTTTATCAAGTTATTTGGTGTGAGATCTTCTGGTTTCATCTGTTTAAGAGGTTCATAATCGGGCATTTGTTTTAGTTGGCCGGAATTTTATATCTTCATCGCATTTAATTTTTGAAATCTAGCCGATGTTTCATCTCTATCTTACGCTCGCTTATGTGATTCCGAATATTTACGTTTTTGCCAGGATAAATCAATTATTTATTAGCAAAGGATACAAATTGTGGTACACAATTATTTACCTGGTATTTTTTGCAGTTTACCCACTTTCGCGGAATCTGGGTGATGATGGCCAGAATCTTACGGCTCAAATCATATCAGGCATTGCCGGTTATTTGCTACCCTTTTATTTGTATCTGTTTCTGTTCGTTCTTCTTTTCGATCTGGTATTATTGGCCAACCTATTTTTAAAATTTCTTTCGAGCGAAAAAAGAAAGCGTTTCCGATTTCGGTTTTTTACCTTTTCGACAATCCTCTTGCTTTCGGTTTTAGTGGTTGTGGGTGGTGTCATCAACCTGAATACCATTCGGGTTTCAAATTACCAAATTGGTGTTCCGAAGAAGGATTCGAAAATTGAGAAACTTCGGGTAGCATTTGTTGCTGATATTCATATGCTTGAAAGTACCAGACTCCGGTACATCGAACATTTTGTGGACCAGTTGAATGCGACGAAGCCTGACATTGTGTTGTTTGGAGGGGATATTGTGGAGGGCGACAGTGAAAATGAAACGACCATTGAGATTGAAAATGCCTTTAGAAGGATTCAGTCAAAATACGGGTCATTCGGAGTTGTTGGTAATCATGAGTTTTATGGCGGCCAGGAGTTCAGCACTTTTTTTCAGAAAGCCGGCATCACGATGTTGTACGATACGATCGTTGATATTGACCGTTCGTTTTATATCGGTGGCAGGTACGACGAGCGCCTGAAAAGCCGTAAAACTGTAGGTGAAATTATGGAAAAAATTACGCCCGATTTGCCCATTATTCTTTTAGATCATCGTCCTTCGCAGTTGCAGGAAGTGAGCCAAACCTCGGTGGATGCGCAATTTTCGGGACATACGCACAACGGTCAGCTTTTTCCCATCAACTTGATTATTCGGCAAATGTATGAGCTGAGCTGGGGCTATAAGCAGATTGGCAATACGCACTTTTTTGTTACAAGCGGCTTGCGTTTGTGGGGCCCACCAGTAAAAACCGCTGGAAAATCGGAGATTATGGTGGTCGATTTCACATTCGAATAGCGGCCTGCATCCAAACTTACTGATTGAATCAGTTGTACTTGTTGAAATACTGACTTAAACGATCGGTTAAGCGGGCATAGATTGGCCGGGTAAATTCGACAAACAAATCCTGTGGTCCCGGAGGCGGAACCGCTTTGTTATTGATGATTCGAACTTGCTGCTCAGTTAATACGCCTTCGTCGCCAACAAAAATGCCATATTGATTCCGCCACAAAAACTCACCGGGGATTTCTTCGCTCAAAATCAGTTTTTGGGTTTCAAATTCTTCAATTTTTACGTTCAGCAGTCCCTGTGATGCCACTTCGTCTGTTATGATTTTGATTTTGCCTTTCAGTCGTTCCTGGCGTTTTTCAATGCGCGTAGAGTCGCGGCTTACCTTCACTTCCACTTCACGCTCTACCAGGCGATCAAGGTTTTCCTCTTTTTCGAAGTGCTGAGGCTGTCCGACAAAAAAGTCGTAAAACTCCATTCGAACGACCATGTCGGGATATTGGATTTGTCGATTCTCAGCTTCTTCGGGAGTGTAGAAGGCCACAAATCCAGAGCTTGGGAATCGTTGTTTCATTCGATTAATCACTTGCTCGTAAAAGAATTCGGAAGATAATTCATAGCGCTTCAGGGGCAAGGCAACAGATTCGAGAATAACATGAATGGTTGCACGTTGTTTGGCATCAAACATTTTCTCCAAGACATCTTTGTATGAGGGAATCAGCTTATCGGCCTGTGAAAAATGGTAGTAGGCGTCTTTGGCATCTTCGCGGCTTGGACGCGACAGGCTGATCAGGCCGGCTTGGTAGCGCTCTTCAGCAGCCCGTTCGGTTGCTTCGCTGAGTTCGGCTGCATACATTTTGGGCGATGGCACCAGGCTGCGTGCAGCCGGAACCCGCCGGATCAGGTTGCTCAGGTGGTTCACCCGGTTCATGATGTTGAGCGTTTTTCCCCACTTAAAAGCGTCATTTCCACTCAGGATAAGATCAATTTCTTCCTGATAATAATCCATCGCTACTGCGTAACCATCACTAACCACTTGTTTGGCTTTTTTGTTGTTTGGGTCGCTGCTTAGGCGATTTACCGCTTTCTCCATGGCTTCAATATAATCGCCGCGATCCAATGCTTTTTTCCCTGATGAGCAGGCACCAAGCAGAAAAATAACTAGAATAAGAGATCCCCATTTTTTCATAAGTCCTACGCTGTTTTTTTATTTGAACTGGCTAAAAGTAATTATTTTTTTCAAGCGTTTTCTATTTTCTGTTATAAGGTATAAGCCAGGCGCAGGCCTTGTATTCGGCCCGACGAAAAAGGAACGACAGCAATCCGCTTTGTCTCGTTGTGTTTGCCACTCACCAAGTTACCAACGGCAATACCCAGTGCAGCGCCACCAACCACGTCGCTCAACCAGTGTCGGTTGTCGTAAATGCGTGATAAGCCAGCCGCCGAGGCAATGGTATAGGATAGAATCGGAATTGCCGGTTTGTTTGAATATTGGTTGGCGATAACTGAAGCGACCGCAAAAACCGCTGTGGTATGCCCCGATGGCAAAGCCGACCCTTGAAATGGGCCATTGAACTGAAACGGATCGTCTGTGGCATTTGGTCGTGCCCGGCCAATCAGGCGCTTGGGAATTTGCAGAAACAGCGCGGCCAACACGAAGCTTTCGCCGGCCAGCAAAGCGGTCGACTGGCTTTTGCCATCCTTTGCCAGCAGCCCGTAGCCCATTAAACCACCCATTACAGCCAGCGAATATTCGGCACCCCAAGGCTCCAAAAAGTTGGCCGATATACGCTCACCTGAACGTCCGGCATGTTCATTCCAATTCTGAAAGGCTTCGTTTACCGGGTCATCAACCAAAAACAGGGCGGCTACCGATGCCGAGACCACACCAAAAGTTGCCCAGTCGCGTCCGTCCCAGTGGGCTGGCGAAGTCAATAAGGTTTTGGTATCGCCCCAACCTTTTCTGATAAAAGCCTGGTTTAATCGAAGTGTATCAATTTGGGCGGTCAGTACAAGCGGTGTCAAAAACAAAAACAGCAGGAGTTTACTTTTTTTCATAGCATGTTTAGCTGACAGGACTTCATTGCTGATGCACAGCCCTGAATTCAGTTGCAATAATCTTAACTTTTATTGAAGGAAACAAATATAGCGCTGCCGAAGGAATTTTTCGGGTTGAAAAAGTAAATTCGGTTAACTTTACCGGCAAAATGATGAAGCACATGATTGAACAAGAAAATGACAATGAAATTTTCCAGCAGGTGGATTTTTCGAAGGAACAGCTTGCCGGGTGTGAGTTTATTGGATGTCGATTTGTTAATTGTTCTTTTTCTGCCAGCGATTTGACCGACACGGACTTTCTGGATTGCAGCTTTGAAGATTGTGATTTTACCTTGGTAAAACTCAATGCAACTGGTCTAAAAGATGTCCGTTTTAAACGATGTAAACTGATGGGCTTTGATTTCACTCTGTGCTCCGATTTTCTGTTTCAGGTTGAGTTTGACGTGTGCCAGCTGGACTACGCACTGTTCACCAAAAAGAAGATGAAGAAAACGACATTTCGCCAGTGCTCTCTAGTTGAGTGCGATTTTACGGAATGTCAGTTAACTGAATCTGTGTTTGATGATTGTATTTTGACAGGCTCAACATTCTATCGGAGCGGGCTGACAAAGGCTGATTTTCGAACAGCCATTGGTTTTTCCATCGACCCGGACCAAAACCACCTGAAAAAGGCCCGGTTTTCGCAGGCTGGCCTGGCTGGCTTACTGGGGAAATACGATCTTCGGATTGAAGCTTGATCGGTCAATTTTTAGCCTGCCCTTTCTTATTTTATTTTGGCTGAATTAGTATTTCTGAAGCGTAATCACTTCCAAGGCTTCACCCTCCGGCAACGAAATTTTCAGTACCTGAGTTGTTAAGTTGGCTACGCCACGCACCGGTTCGCCATTGGGTTTTTTCCATTCCAAGGTAAAAACATCGCCGAGGCCCGATGGGGTCAGGGTTCCGATCCATGCCAAATTCTCGTACCCAAGCAGTTCGCCATTCAGAATAACCAGCTTTTTCTTCCCGTTTTCAGCATCAACCAAATCGATAAAATAAGTGTAGTTGTAGAAAAGGTTGGTGGGTTTATACAAGCTTTCTTCAGCTTGATCTGCATTGGACGGTTTGGTTGCCGGCTGCGGTGGTGCTTGTTCAGCAACAACTGGCTTTTCCGCGGGAACTTCTTTGGTCGCAGCAACTGGGGCCGTGGCATTGGCGTTGACCGGAATGTCGTCCAGTTCGCTCAGCGCATCTTCGATGGCCTCCGCGTAGCCTTTCCTGAAATCTTTCGAACGTCCGGTTCCCTCGCGCGACCAAATGACCTGGTTTCTGCAATCCTTCAATTCTACCTTCAATTTATTTCTGAACATGTTTTTTATCGGAACGAGGTTCACCGTCAGCGCGTCACAATAATCTTCATCCATGTCGGGGGCATGAAAAGCATGAGCCAGCGTTTTTTCGTTCAATACTTTTTGAAGGGCAGTGCTAACACCATATGGATTAAGATCTTCGCCAATCTCAGGAAATTGAACGGGAATAATAATGTACTTGTATGGTTGTTGTGGAAACGCGAGCAGGCTGACAATCATCAATCCGGCCAGGATGAAATATTTTTTCATGATCTTCTTGTTTTAAATGGAATCAATTTCGGAAAGCCAAACTAGCAAAATTTTCATTGCGAATCAATACCGTCCCGAAGACGATCATGCGAATTTTTTGCTTGACGCTCCCGAATCCGATCAAACAACACCGGCTCGGCGAAGTGGTTCCGCCGGATAAAGTATCGTTCAACCCAAATTAACAGTTTGGCATTAATTTACATTGGGAATGGCCTACGGACATGCGATGAACAGGTTTTCTAACTGGTGGACATGCATCGTTGATAAAATAAAATTGTGTTATAAATCATAAATTTCGTTCGAACTAATTATTGAATTGGAATGTTTCTAAACGTAGTTTTCTCAATGATGCGATCCATGTGACGGACAATCTGAATCTACTTTCACATTTAGGGACTGGTGAAAAGATGAGGACTGAACGAGCAGGTTGTGTGACTTTTATCGAACGGGTCACAGCCGCGGAAGGGTAATTTTTAAAGCGCGATGAGAAATGAATCATTTCATTATTGACCAGGCCGGCGATGCCATCATTGGTCTTGACCTGGCAGGAGAAATCACTTATTATAATCGTTCAGCCAGTCAATTGCTGGCCTATGATGATAAGGAACTGCTGGGTAAAAACCAGCGATGTTTGTTGCCCGACGACGGCACCGATGATTTTGAAGTGGCACGAGAAGCTATTCTTTTCAATAAATCTTCAGAACCTTTTCAAACACACAGACTAACCAAGCACAACGAGCGTATTGTGGTTTCTGTTCAATATTCGCCCATGACCAATGCGGAAGGAATGCTTGTTGGGATTTCGCAGGTGATTCGTAAGCTGAACCATTTTGAAATGGCATCAAGCAGGGCCCAGGACTTACTTGAAACTGCTCCTGACGCCATGGTCATTGTCAACCAGCAAGGACAAATTGTGCTGGTGAATGCACAAACCGAGCGCCTGTTTTCCTTTCGGAAGGAAGAACTGCTGGGTAAAACTGTTGAAATACTGATTCCCGACTCTTTTATCGAAAACCACAAACAGTATCGACAGCAATATATCCAGCATCCAAAAGTAAGAAGTATGGGGCAAGGAATGGAGCTTCATGGCAAGCAAAAGGATGGATCAACTTTTCCTGTTGAAATTTCGCTCAGCCCATTGATTACTGCCGAGGGAACTTTTGTTTCGGCGGCAATCCGCGACATCAGCGATCGAAAGCGGGCCGAGTCGAAGTTTCGTAAATTGCTTGAAAGTGCACCCGATGCGATGGTGATTGTGAGTGAGTCGGGACTGATTCAATTGGTAAATGCCCAGGTTGAAAACATCTTTGGATATCAGAAAAAAGAAATTATTGGCAGTCCGGTTGAAATGCTCATTCCAAGCCGATTTCGGCAACAACATGGCAACCATCGGCAAAGCTTTTTCTCCAATCCGAAAATCCGCCCAATGGGAGTGGGTTTGGAGTTGTTTGGCTTGCACAAAAAGGGGCACGAATTTCCTGTTGAAATTTCGCTAAGTCCGTTGGAAACAGAGGAGGGTGTTTTGGTGAGTGCGGCTATCCGCGACATAACGAAACGAAAAGAGACTGAAAAAGAAGTTCATACGTACAACACACAGCTGAAAATTAAAAACAAGGAGCTGGAACAGTTTGCCTACGTGGCGTCTCACGATTTGCAGGAGCCACTGCGTACGGTGAAAAATTTTGTCGGGCTATTGGATCAACAATATTCCAAACTTTTCGATGAAAATGCAGCGCAGTATTTTAAGTTTATTTCGCAGGCCACCACGCGAATGGAAGAATTGGTCATCGGCTTACTTGACTATTCGCGTATCGGTCAAAATAAAAAAATGACCTCGGTTAATTGTCAAACGCTGATCGATAATATTCGGCAGGATTTGTCGTCGCGCATTGACAATACCAAAACAAGCTTCGAGATCGACCGCTTGCCGGTGATTCGCGGATATAAAACTGAACTTCGCTTGCTTTTTCAAAACTTAATAGCCAATGCCATAAAGTTTCGCAAGGAAGGATGCCAGCCGCACATTAAAATTTCGGCACAACAAGCAGACAGTTTCTGGCAATTTCAAGTGCAGGACAACGGTATCGGCATAGCGGATAAACACAGGCAGAAAATATTTGTGATTTTTCAGCGCTTGCACAGCCGCGACAAATATGAGGGAACCGGAATTGGGCTGGCACATTGTCAGAAAATTGTTGATCTGCATGGTGGTAGAATTTGGGTCAATTCCAAGCCAGGCGAGGGGAGCAGTTTTTTCTTTACAATTCAAGCTGAAAATTGACAATCGAGGCAAAGAAAGTAGTGACCTTCAGCGAATGGGACTATTTTCAGTGACCTGGTTTTTACGATAAACATTGAGAAACGAAAACGATGAAAATGAAATTGAGAAGTATTTTACTGATTGATGATAACGAAGCCGATAATTTTCTCCATAAGCTGGTTATTCGCGACGCTGACTGTACCGAGCAGGTGGTCGCTGTAAATGGTGGGCAGGAAGCCCTGGACTACCTTCGGCAAGCAGAAGAAGGTTTGCATTTGCCGCCGGATCTTATTTTCCTGGATATTAACATGCCGGGGATGGATGGCTGGGAATTTCTGGAAGAATATAAGAAAATGCAGGTAGCCCGGGAAAACCAAATCGTCGCGGTGATGTTGACCACATCGCCCAATCCCGACGACCAGGAAAAAGCCAAACAGATTCCAGAGATCTCCAGGTATGTCAATAAGCCATTGTCTCAACTTATTTTGGAAGAAATTATAAGAGAGTTTTTTTCCGGAAGGTGTTGACGAAGTCTTGGGCCTATGCTGAAGAATGGTGTTTTGAATAGAGGCTTTGCACTTTTTTCAACGCAGTTAAGGTGAATTTTGGTTTTATCGTATAGCTTTGTGCGGTTGAAGTCGGATTGCTTGTCGCCTGGCGCTAGCCAAGGTTTTTTAGGTCTGAAAAGAACAATTGTGCTGTTGTTTGTTTATTATTTTGGTAGACACTGGCTTTGAACAGCTGGAAATATGAATGTGTTGATTTATAGAAGTGCGGGTGAAAACCCGGATCGTTCAAAAAAAAATTAAAAAACCAGTATGAAACGAACAGGAATTTTAATAGTAAATCTCGGAACACCAAACTCACCGGAATCAAAAGATGTCGGGGTGTACTTACGCGAATTTTTAATGGATGGCCGTGTCATCGATATCCCGTTTTGGAAACGTTGGCTGTTGGTCAACCTGATCATTGTCCCCTTCCGGGCGCCCAAGGTATCGCTGGAGTATAAAAAACTTTGGCTTGATGAGGGCTCGCCACTGTTGGTGTACGGGAAAGCCCTGGTTGAAAAATTGGGAGAGCGTTTTTCAGATGAGGTGACTGTTGAACTGGCGATGCGTTACCAAAATCCTTCCATCGAAGCGGGTTTACAAAAACTCCGGCAGGCCCAGGTCGACGAAATCATTGTCTTTCCGCTTTTTCCTCAATATGCCTCGGCAACCACCGGTTCCATTGCTGAAAAAGTAATGGCCATTGTGCAAAATTGGAATGTCATTCCAAGCATCCAGTTCATAAACAGTTATCACAACAACGAGCAATATATTCAGAACTTTGCCGACAAGGTGAAGCAGGATCTGTTGAAGTATGAGCCCGATCACATCTTGTTTAGCTACCACGGAATTCCGGAACGGCACCTGGACAACATGAATGAAGCCGGCACAGCCTGGTGTAGCCACACCGGAAACAAATGTGCGCATTGCAGCGCACGCAAACCGTATTGCTACCGTTCGGCTTGTTTCGAAACTTCCGATTTGATCGCGCAAAAGCTGCACCTGGATGAAACAAAATACACCACTTCGTTTCAAAGCCGACTGGGGAAAGACCCGTGGATTAAGCCTTACACCGATGCCACTATTCAGGAGCTTGCAGAGAAGGGCATTGGGAAATTGCTGGTTGTATCGCCATCGTTTGTAGCCGACTGTTTGGAAACCACCCTGGAGATTGGCGAGCAGTATCGCGAGATGTTCATGGAGCTTGGCGGTACGGAATTTCATTTTACCGAAAGCCTGAATGCGGATGATGATTGGGTGAAAACCGTTCACGCCTTGATCGGCGAGAAGATGGGGCTGTCGGCGGAATTAAGCACAGGATCATCCGTTCGTTTTCCTTCGGACTTGAACCAGATGGCTGGGGCCAATTAGCAAATACAGAAATAACAAGACTGCTTAAAGCAAAAGACCGACAATCAGTTGCCGGTCTTTTGTTTTTCTATTAATTCGTTGACTCCGGATTATTCCCTTACAGAGAATTTGTAAATCGTAGTTGAGTTCAAGGTATCTCCCGGCTCCAAAATCGTGCTTGGAAAATTTGGGTGATTCGGTGAGTCGGGGTAATGTTGTGTTTCCAGGCATAAACCATAGCGGTGTTCGTACACTTTCCCGCTGCGTCCGGTTAAGGTTCCGTCCAGGAAATTTCCGGTGTAAAACTGAACGGCGGGTTCGGTGGTAAACACTTCCATGTAACGACCCGACACAGGTTCGTAAACGCTGGCGCAGAAAGTCATTTCGCCAGCTTCCTGATCTTTGTTCAAGATGTAGTTGTGGTCGTAACCTCCGGCCACAGCCAACGCTTGCATATCGGAGTCAATTCGTTCGCCAATGGCATGCGGTGCAGTAAAGTCCATGTCGGTACCTTTTATCGAAACGATGTTTCCGGTCGGGATCAATTCGTTGTTGATCACTTCGGTTGTTGAATCCGCATCGATGACCACAATGTGATCTAAAATATCGCCATTACCTTCGCCTTTTAAATTGAAGTACACATGATTGGTCAGGTTAAAAGGAGTCGCCTTATCGGTCGTTGCCTGGTAGTCAATTTTGAGTTCGTTGTCGTCGGTGAGCGTATAGGTTACGGTCACATCTTTATTGCCGGGAAAACCAAACTCCCCGTCCGGGCTGTGAAGTTTCATTTCAACGGCTGGGCCATCTTCAGTCTGAATTTCTTTGGCATCGTACACTTGTCTGTAAAAACTTTGTGTTCCCGAGTGTAGGTTCGCGTTGTGGTTATTCACTTCCAACTCATAAACTTCGCCATTCAATTCGAATTTAGCATTGGCAATTCGGTTGGCAAAAGGTCCCACTACGGCACCTTGTCCGGCGTCCAATGTTTGGTATTCATCAATCGATTTGAAGCCCAAGGCCACGTCGTCCATTTTGCCTTCTTTGTCCGGAACGATAATGGACACGATTTTTGCCCCATAGTTGGTCAGGGTCACTTTCATGCCATTGGCATTTTCGAGGGAGTACAAGGTCGTTTGTTTGCCGTCGATTGTACTTTCAAAGTCGGCTTTACTGTACAACTGGGCTTCTTCTTTTTTTGCAGGTTGCTGGCAGGCAACAGCTGCAATCAGGAACAGAAATGCGAGTTTTTTCATAGGTGAATTCATTTTAGATTAATTTATTGATATTCTTTTGAATTTTTAAAAGGTTGAAGTTACTTTTATTGAAGTAAACAAATTTATATAACTTTGCGTTCCATTACTACAGATGACCAGAAAAGTTTTTCATATCGCAATATTAGTCATTATGGTGGTTTCTACCATGGGGTTCACCATCACAAAACACTACTGTGGCGGCGATTTAATTGATTTATCGATTGCCGGCGAAGTGGAAAATTGCTGCGATATGGAAGATGGCTGCTGCCATAATGAGCAGCAGACCTACCAGTTGGAGGAAGACTACACGGCTCCTTTGGTCCTTAATCAGGTCGATTATTTTGCTTTTGTCATCTTCGAAATTCCTGAGTTTTTGATTGAGCTACGGGAAACTTCAAACAGCATAGTTTTAAATAGCTTTGGAGAATCGCCGCCTCCGCGGACGGTTTTGCATTTTCTTGCCGATATTCAGGTTTACCGTTTATAATTTTTGAATGATTTCGGATTGAGTTGTTTTTGCCAATCCGGGTATTGCGGGCGCATTCATTTGTAGCCGGCACGCTGCATTTCTGAGAAAGAAATTTTAATCATTCAAAATTATCAAAAGGTATGCTGAATAAAATTATTAAGTACTTCCTCGAAAACAAGTTGGTGACCATGCTGATTTTGACGGGCTTGGTCACTTGGGGAGTCGTTACATCACCCTTTGGATGGGAAATTGGAGCCTTGCCTTCTGACCCGGTTCCGGTGGATGCCATTCCTGACATTGGCGAAAACCAGCAGATTGTTTTCACCGAGTGGATGGGCCGGTCGCCGCAGGACATTGAGGACCAGGTGTCCTATCCGCTAACCACTTATTTGCTTGGAATTCCGGGTGTCAAATCGATCCGCAGTTCGTCCATCTTCGGATTTTCCAGCATCTTCATCATTTTTGAAGAAGACATTGAATTTTACTGGTCGCGTTCGCGCATTCTCGAAAAGCTGAGTTCGCTTCCTTCGGGTTTGCTGCCGGAGGGGGTGCAGCCTGCGCTGGGGCCCGATGCCACTGCACTTGGGCAAGTGTATTGGTACACGCTCGAAGGCCGCGACAAGGATGGCAATCCGACTGGCGGTTGGGATTTGCATGAAATACGCTCGGTACAGGACTTCTACGTAAAATACGGATTGAATGGCACCGAAGGGGTGTCGGAGGTAGCTTCCATTGGCGGATTTGTGCAGGAATATCAGATTGATGTCAACCCGGACGCCCTGAAAGCTTACAATATTCCGCTACATAAAGTGATGCAGGCGGTGCAAAAGTCGAATCGGGATGTAGGAGCTAAAACCATTGAGATTAACCAGGCGGAGTATTTGGTACGTGGATTGGGCTATATCAAAAATGTGGAGGACATTGAAAAAGCCGTTGTCGCTGTCCAGGAGAACGTCCCGGTGCGCATCCAGGATATCGGACTTGTTAGTTTAGGGCCCGCCAGCCGAAGGGGTGCTTTGGACAAGGACGGCGCCGAAGTGGTGGGTGGCGTGGTGGTTGCCCGCTACGGCGCTAATCCATTGCAGGTGATCAACTATGTGAAGGACAAAATCAAGGAGATTTCGCCCGGGCTGCCAAAAAAAACATTGGAAAACGGCGTGGTTAGTCAATTAACGATCGTTCCTTTTTACGATCGATCCGGATTGATTTACGAAACCTTGGGAACGCTGGAAGAAGCCATTTCGCTTCAAATCCTAATTGTCATTCTGGTCGTGATTGTGATGGTGTACAACCTGCGGGCCTCCTTCTTAATCTCCAGCTTGTTACCAATTTCCGTATTGATGGTGTTTATCGCCATGCGCTATTTTGGAGTCGATGCCAATATTGTAGCCTTATCGGGAATTGCCATTGCCATTGGAACGATGGTCGACTTGGGCGTCATTTTGTCGGAGAACATCATCAAGCATGTGGATGAAGCGCCGCCCGGGCAGAAACTGATTACCACCGTTTACAATGGTGCGTCCGAAGTCAGTTCTGCGATTCTCACAGCTGTTTCCACTACCATCGTCAGTTTTATTCCGGTGTTTACCATGCAGGCTGCCGAAGGAAAACTGTTCGGTCCGCTGGCCTTCACCAAAACTTTTGCACTGGTTGCCGCGCTGATTGTTTCACTGTTTATCCTGCCGGCCCTGGCCCATTGGTTTTTTGGGGCACGAATCAAAAGTGACCGAATCCGGAAATGGGTGAACATTGCTTTGGTTCCTCTGGGAATCGTTTTCCTGTTCCTCGGACAAATTTGGGGTGGCCTGATGTTGCTCGCTTTTGGGCTGGTCGGAATTCTGAAGATATTTGGGCCCAAAAGAGAATTAGCCGAAAGTACGGATGAACAGACCTCATCCGGGAAACAACGCTTGCGTAGAGCCGGGTACTGGCTGTTGGATCATGCCGAAATCGTGCTGGTTGTATTGGGCGTCGTTTGGTTGCTGGCCAGGTACTGGCTGCCCTTGGGACCAGCAAAAAGTTTGATGCTCAATGTGGTGTTTGTGGCCATGATGGTGATCCTGATCTTGGGAGCCTTCACCTTGCTGGAGTATTTCTATAAACCCATCCTTCGCTGGTGTTTGGATCATAAAGTCAGCTTTTTGCTGATTCCCGCGTTCCTGATTCTTTTTGGAGCGACCACCTGGATGGGCTTCAACACCATCTTTGGTTTTGCTGCCAAGGGATTCGATGCGGTGGGCTGGAATGTGCGAACCACCAAGGTTTGGTCGGGTTTGGCACATACCTTCCCAGGCATGGGGAAAGAGTTTATGCCCTCGCTCAACGAAGGCAGCTTCCTGCTGATGCCAACCTCCATGCCACATTCCGGCGTAGAATACAACCGCAAGGTTTTGGGGCAACTGGATATGCTGATTTCAGCTATTCCGGAAGTTGAGCTGACGGTCGGTAAACTGGGCCGGGTGGAGTCGGCATTGGATCCGGCACCCATTTCGATGTATGAAAACGTGATTAACTACCGGCCCGAATATTTGCTGAATGAACGAGGACATCGCGTGCGGTTTAAGGTTGATCGGGATGATCGTTTCATTCTGGCCAATGGCGACACGCTTAGCAATGAGGAAGCCTTGGAACGCGGGGTGACCAGCAAGGATCTGGTTCCTGATGAGTGGGGCAATTATTTCCGCAACTGGCGGCCGCACATCCAATCGCCTGATGATATTTGGAATGAAATAGTGAAGGTGGCGAAAATTCCCGGAGTCACCTCGGCACCCAAACTACAACCCATTGAAACGCGCTTGGTCATGCTACAGACCGGCATGCGTGCTCCTATGGGAATCAAGGTGTACGGGCCCGACCTGAATACGATTGAGGAATTTGGAATGAAACTCGAAGGCATTCTGAAAGAAGTGCCCTCGGTGAAGGCCGAAGCGGCTTTTGCTGACCGGATTGTCGGCAAACCTTACCTGCATCTCAATATCAACCGGGACGAAATTTCGCGCTATGGGCTGAATATTGAAGATGTGCAGCAGACCATCGAAACGGCCATTGGCGGGATGAAAATTACCTCGACTGTGGAAGGACGTGAACGTTTCCCGGTCAGGGTTCGCTATCCCCGAGAATTACGTGACGATCCCGAATCGCTGGGCAAAATACTGATTCCTACGCCAACCGGTGCACAAATTCCCATCAGCCAGTTGGTTGATTTTGAATACAAGCGCGGGCCACAAGCCATTAAAAGCGAAGATACCTTCTTGGTGGGCTATGTTTTGTTTGATAAGCGCGATGGTTTTTCCGAAGTGGGTGTGGTCAATGACGCCCAGCAGGCCATTCAGGCTCGTATTGATTCAGGCGATTTAACCGTGCCGGCAGGTATTAGTTATAAATTCTCCGGAAGTTACGAAAACCAGGTTCGGGCCGAAAAGCGACTGTCCATCATCGTTCCCGTGGTGCTGCTGATTGTCTTTCTGATCCTTTACTTTCAGTTTAAGTCGGTTACTACCTCGCTGATGGTTTTCACCGGAATTGCCATGGCTTTTTCCGGGGGCTTTATGATGTTGTGGCTTTACGGGCAGGGTTGGTTTGTCGATTTTTCCTTCTTCGGAACCAATATGCGCGACTTGTTTCAAATGCATACGGTGAACCTGAGTGTGGCGGTGTGGGTCGGTTTTATCGCCCTGTTTGGCATTGCCACCGACGATGGCGTGTTGATGGCGACCTACCTCGATCAAAGTTTCGAAAGAAACAAAACCGACAACCTGAAAGGCATCCGTGCGGCGGTGGTGGAGGCCGGCCAGCGGAGAATTAAACCGGCCGTAATGACTTCGGCAACAACTATCATCGCGCTGCTTCCCATCCTGACATCAACGGGGCGCGGTGCGGATATCATGATTCCGATGGCTATTCCGGCTTTCGGCGGGATGATTTTTGCAGCCATCACCTATTTTATTGTGCCTGTTTTATACAGCATGCGTGAAGAGCGAAAACTCAAAAAATTAGTATCATGAAGATCATTATCAATCTAATCATCTATTTGATTTTCGGAAGTGTAATGGCTTCGGCTCAGAGCCTTGCCGATTACCAACGGATTGCTTCTGAAAACAATCCCGGATTGCAGGCCAAATACAAGGCGTTTGAAGCCGCTTTGGAAAAAGTGCCCCAGGTGGGTAGCTTGCCCGATCCTTCGTTTTCGTTCGGCTATTTTGTGTCGCCGGTTGAAACACGGGTGGGACCGCAACGGGCCAAGTTTTCGCTCACGCAAATGTTTCCCTGGTTTGGCACATTGGAAGCGCAACGCGACGCTGCTGCGCTGATGGCAGAATCCCGATACCAGTCTTTTCTGGATGCGCGTAACCAATTGCATTACCAGGTGGCAGCGGCTTACTATCCGCTGTACGAACTCAATCGGTTGAAACAGATCGAGCAGAAGAATATCGAGATCCTTCAATCGTATAAAACCATTGCCAATTCGAAGTTTAAAAGCGGAACCGCTCCCATGGTGGATGTGCTGCGGGTGGACTTGATGCTGAAGGATGCCGAAACCAACCTCAGCATTTTGAATCAGAAGGGAAAGCCCTTGCTTGCCCACTTCAACCAACTGCTTAATAGGGAGGAAGGCGAGGCGGTGCTGATCCGGGATTCGTTGGCAGCGGAGGCATTGTCGGCTTATTTCCGAAGAGATTCGCTGCTGACCAACAATCCGGTTTTGGAAGCGCTGGATCTGAAAATCCAGGCCAGCGAAGCCAGTGAGCAGGCTGCTCAAAAGCAGGGATTGCCCAAGTTAGGCGTTGGACTGGATTATGCGGTTGTGGCTGAACGCAGCGACATGAGCCTGGCCGACAATGGCAAGGACATCCTCATGCCGATGGTTTCGGTGAGCATTCCTATTTTCAGGAGCAAATTCAAGGCAGCGGTAAAAGAAGCGCGCTTGATGCAGGAAAGCTACACGCTGCAACGCGAAGAGCTGGTCAATTCGCTTAGCTCGGGCTACGAAACTGTATGGTTTGACATGCAGCAACAATTGGAATTGATTGAGTTGTACGAAAGCCAACTGGTGACCACACAGCAATCGCTCAATCTACTGTTCAGCGCCTATGGCAACTCTGGAAAGGAATTCGAAGAGGTGTTGCGCATGCAGCAGCAAGTTCTGAAATACGAAAAAATGAAGGCGACCGCGGAAACAAAACACCAGATCGCGCTGGCCAAACTCCATTACATCACTGCAAAAACTGAATAATGATGAAGACAACAAATAAAAAAACAATCTTAACGGTCTTGGTAACCTTGCTGGCAGGCGTGTTGCTGGGCTGGTTGATTTTTGGTGGCTCCGGAAGTGAAGCCGGACACGAAGGGCACGATCATGAAACAGAGACATCCGGCGAATCGGAAACCTGGACCTGCTCCATGCACCCGCAAATCCGGCAGGAGGAGCCGGGCGATTGCCCCATCTGCGGGATGGATTTGATTCCGATGGAAAGTGACGAGGAGGGTGAGCAGGATCCCATGGCCATCCGGATGTCGGCAACGGCCATGCAGCTGGCCAATGTCAGCACGGCGATTGTGGGTACGCTCGAACCTGTCAAATCAGTCCAGCTGAGCGGCAAGGTGCAGGCCGACGAGCGCTTGGTTTTTTCCCAGTCCTCGCACATACCCGGGCGGGTTGAAAAGCTGATGGTGAATTTCACCGGCGAGTTTGTCCGCAAGGGGCAGCCTCTTGCAGCAGTCTATTCGCCGGAGCTGGTTACCGCCCAGGAAGAATTGTTTGAAGCCCAAAAAATCAAGGAGACACAGCCCCAGTTGTTTCGTGCAGCCAAAGAGAAGCTGAAAAACTGGAAGCTGTCGGATAGCCAAGTTGAAGCCCTGCTGGCTTCAAGGACTTCGAAAGAGGAGTTTGAGGTTTACGCCGAGGGCTCCGGCTATGTCATGGAAAAGAAAGTGAAACTGGGTGATTACATCGGCAGGGGTGAGGCGATCTACGAAATTGCTGACCTCTCGCGCGTCTGGGTGCTCTTTGATGTGTACGAATCCGACCTGGCGTGGATTGATCGGGGCGACCGCGTCAATTTTACCGTCGCTTCTTTGCCGGGCGAGACGTTTGAAGGAACCATTTCCTGGCTCGATCCGGTGATTGATCCTCAAACACGGGTGGCCAAAGCCCGGGTGGAATTCAATAATGTTGGCCTAAAACTGAAACCTGAGATGTTTGTGTCAGGAACGGTTGAGGCCGAATTGACAGCCGATCCGGAAGCCGTGGTGGTTCCCAAAACGGCAGTCATGTGGACCGGCGAACGTTCGCTGGTTTACGTGAAGACCACAACCGAGCAGGGCGTGAATTTCCGCATGCGGGAAGTCACACTGGGGCCTTCGCTGGGCGAAAGCTTCGTCGTCAGGAGCGGACTGGAGCAGGGCGAAGAAATCGCCGTAAACGGTACTTTCAGTATCGATGCTGCGGCTCAGCTCGCGGGCAAACCGAGCATGATGAGTCCCGAAGGTGGTGCGGTCATGACCGGGCACAACCACGGGGGAACGGAGATGGGAACAGCAACAATGGAGGAAGAGCAAAGCCCTGTTGAACCTGTCGAAACCGATCCCGCCTTTAAGCAGCAGCTGACGAATGTCTATGAGAAATACCTTGTCATGAAGGACGCATTTGTTGACTCTGAGGCCCATCCGGTAATGGTTGCCGCTCAGGATGTCGAAAAATCACTGAAGCAGGTGGATATGGGCTTGCTGAAAGGCGATGCACACATGGACTGGATGGAACAGTTGAAAACACTGGAGCGTACCATCAGCGCCATCAGCAAATCGATGGACCTGGACGCGCAACGAACCGAATTTGCCGAGTTCAATCTGGCCTTCTACAAAAGCTTGAAGATGTTTGGATTGAAAGACAAAACGACCTACTACCAATATTGCCCGATGGCCATCGAAGACAAAGGAGCCTATTGGTTTAGTGCAACCGATGAGATACGAAATCCTTATTTCGGGGACGAAATGTTAACATGTGGAGAGACGAAGGAAACCTTGAAATAGATATTGACAAAATTAATTACGATAAAAAAGGAAGGTAGCAATATCCTTCGGGAGCATGATCGTGAGAGGGTGTGATCGTGAGATGGTGAGATGGTGAGAATATGAGAGGATGAGAGCGTGAGTTCGTATCAACGTAAGTTCGTACGTTCGTAAGCTCAGGCTTCCTTCAAGATTTAGAATTGAATATTCGTTATTGGATATTCGATTGAATAGTGAGCCTCTCATGGGACTCGAACCCACGACCTGCTCATTACGAATGAGCTGCTCTACCAGCTGAGCTAAAGAGGCAAATGAGAAACGTAAAATTAGTTTTTTTCCGATAAATGAATAGAAGTAATAACCATTAAAATTGAAAGTAATGAAACGAAAAGTAATGATGCTGGCAATCCTGATCATGATGGGTGCCGGAAATGTTTTAGCGAAAAGCAAAACCGAGAAGTTTAAAGTGTCTGGAAACTGCGGCATGTGCGAAAAGCGTATCGAAAAAGCCGCCAACGCAGTGGAGGGTGTAACGTCAGCTGACTGGGACAAAAAAACGAAAATGATTCAAGTGGTGTTTGACGAAAGTGAAACTGATGTGGATCGGGTACAAAAGGCCATTGCCAAAGTGGGGCACGATACGCCCAAGCACAAGGCCAGTGACGAAGTGTATAGCGAGTTGCCCGGCTGCTGCCAATACGACCGTTCGGCGAAAACCGAAAAAGCGCATGATCACGATCACGACCATGATCACGGTCATCAACATTAATTGTAAATAATTCCTAAAATTGAAAGGGCTGCTCAAATGACTAGGGCATCCCTTTTTTTTTGCCAGGATCTTCGGTTGGTTGGGCCTTATTATCCCATTGATTTTTTTGATGAGCACATAGAAGGTGAGTGGATCGATTTCTCAAACCAAGCGGGTTTGGATGGTTTTCGAAACCTTCAGTCGCTCGTGTCTTGTCCTACTTTGGAGGTGGATTTCTCATAAGCAAGCCTTCTCCTATCAACATGTAATGCCGGAGGTTTCGATTTGTTTGGGAGTTTAGCCCGTCGCCGCTAGCGATAATACGAAGGGTCGTGAAGCGGACTGAAACACGTTTGAAGTTTGCTTTAAGGTTTGCTTTTTGTTGGCATTGTTTTTTATTGACTGAAAGAAGCATTTATTAATAACCTATTTGAATCTGTTTTATGTTCCAATGTCAAAAATAGGGGATTGTCGAAATAAGATGGTATCCAGTCATTTGGAAATAATTGAATAAGGCGTTCAAATTCGGATGTGGCCTTAGCTGCTATATTCGAACTAATTCGTTCCACAATTAACAGCTCATTCTTGATTTCTAGTTTAAGCACTACTTTTGCGTCTGTTAACGTATTGTTGAATTCTGCGGTTGCTTTAATTTTGAAGTAGTGGCTATAAAATCGATCTATACCTCCCAAATAAGGACAGCATCGATTCGTTGAATCTGATGCAGATGAAAAAACCATTTTATCCGATGAATGGTCAAATACGTGTATTAAAGTTCCACTAGCATCATAGTAATTCCAAGTACCGATTTTTTCCCCTGATTTATATATACCCATCGCGGATATTAAACTGTCATTTTTCGATACAATCACGCTTCCCTTTTCATCAATTGCAAGGTTGCTTTGACCGTTTACCAATGATGAAAGTGATATGTCTTTGTATAAAGGTTTGTAGTATTCTTTCCAAATACCTCGCTTCTGATCTGCGAAATAGTTGCCAAATGATTCTAAAGCCCCACCGTAATGAAAGAAGTACCATTCTCCAACTTTTTTGTCATTTTCAAAAAAACCAAACTCAATCGGTATTCTTCGATCCAGTATATATTTTTGAAATTTAACATACTCTCCGTGCTTTATGTTCTTATCTTCTTTTAACACGCAGTATTCTTCTATGTAATCTCCCTTTTGTGCTCGTTTCACCTTCGTTTCCTGACAATAGCAATTGTTATAAATGACGATACTAAGAAGGCTCAATATGACTGCAATTTGATTCATTGGTTTTTATTTGCAGTTAGTTTGCTCAAGATATTTTATTGGATTATGGTTTGCGAACTCTTTACCTTTTATTGATTCACAAAATTTGTTCTTGTCAAGTTTAATAATGATCAGCAAATTTTCAACGAATGGCTCTCCAAATTCACCATCGGCAAAGCTTGCTAGTTGTATACTCGGTAAATAAAACGCTTCCTTTTTTTCTACGATAAACTGGTCAAAAATTTGCTGCGTCACAGTATGAAAAAATCCTGTATTTCGCATTTTATTGCTGGAATGCGTTGTGTCATAAAAAATATCGAATTCTTCATAGTTATCAGGCACAAGTCTGAGTAAAATACTGTCTGGTAACTCTGATTTCGAAATAAATAGTTCAGAAGCTAATTTCAAATTCTTCTTATAATTTGGCTCTTGGGCATAAATGTGCATCGTCACAAAAACAGATACAACCAGTGTTGCTATTCTAATCATCATGTTCTTTTCTAATGTTGTATAATGTTCTGGTCATTTACCAATTGTTCAGATAAGCAGTTGTTAAATGTAGAAATAAAATTCTAAAGATTTGTGGGTGGGAAAAGTGAATATCGAATATTTACTGCACCCCCAACGTTATGGGCATCTCCAAGTTATCAGCCCGGCTCCTGTTCGAAGAGTAAGGATTCCAAAACTTGCAGATGGATGAATGAAACCCGTAGGGTTTAATGTTCATCACCCCCAAAGAATTTGGGGGTTGAAAAGGTCATTCCCGCCTCAACCCCGAAGTGGGTTGAACATCTGAGAAGGAATTGTCGCAATTAAATTCAAGCCACTTTCGGGCTTGTTGTGATGGTTACCCGCCGGACCCCCGAACTTCGTACGGGATAATGAACTGCCGGGAGTGATTGACTTGGAGAAATCACCTCGGGACCGGTCAAACAAGCCGGTTAAATTCGGAATTTGGCCGATGGGAAGGATAATTCGGGTGGTTGAATTCGAGAAATTGCCGATGGGAACGGCTCTTTTGCCAATGGAATTGAAAAAGTGGCCTGATGAATGGGTGCGTCGGGCCTGTTGGATCGAAAAATTGGCCTCCGGGACGATCAATTGAGCCGATTGAGATAAAAAAAAAGCCTCAGGGGAAGGTCATACCTGCTCGGGGGCCGCTAAAATCAAGGGTTTTGAGTCATCATGTATCCAATCACTTTTTAATCCGGCAGGCGCCGCATCAAAAAACCAGTGTGCTCTTGGTCGATGCCACCGCCAGGCGAGGAGTAATTGTATTTATTACTGCTCAATGTTTTTTCTTCGCAGCAGCGTTTTGGCATAGTTGCGGGCCAGTTTGTCGCCATAATCTTCATATGCCCGCTGCGCCCATTCCAACGCCCGGTCGGTATCGCCAAGCACCTCATGGGCTACCGCAATGTTGAGGGCGGCCTGGCCTGCCAGTTGGCTGGTGGGATTGCTGGCCAAGGGCATCCAGGCATCAATGGCACCTTCCCAGTTGGCCACTTCCGAGCGTCGCCAACCCGTGTTAAACTGGTGCTTGTCGCGGCCTTTGCCCTTTTTGTAAAGCTCGCGGCGCACGCTGTAGTAGCTAGGCAAAAAGCGCCGGATGTACTCGTGCCCGGCGGCGTAAGCGGTTTCGGACAATGCTTGAAAAGGGGGAATCGGCGACAGGAGATTAAAAGAAAGGTAGTGCGATTGCTGAAACTGGTCGGCAATGGTTTTGGTCCGGGGATCATACAGGCGCCAGTAGCAGCGAACATCAACGCGGGCTCGCCGCGGAACCCGGATGCCTGGTTTGCCGGTTGTCAAAATTGAGCCGATTTGTCCGGCCGCTGTTTGCAACAACAGGTCGGAGTTCGAATCAAAAGTTTCCAGTACCAGCAGCGCATCGGCCCCGGTCGAATCGCAAATCGCCACAACATGCTCCCAGCCTAGCGGAGCAGGGGTTTCGCGGGTTCCGGTTCCATCGAGGTGAAGATTTTTCGGAATTAGAATATGGACACCATCAGCCGCATGGATTCCGTCGTATACGCCTTTAATCGCCTCGTCGGAAGCCAGCCTGTCCGAACCGGCCACTTCACCGGTCATAATCGATTCGATGACTTTGGTTTGTTGATTTTCTTTTGGGGTGAGTGAGCGGTTGACCACCGCCAAATCATCCACTCCTTCGGGCAAATAAGCCGCCGGTGCTTGCGGATAATTCAAATGAACGTAGCCATAGCGGCTGCACGATGAAAGGGTGAGGCTAACGATAACCCAAAAGAGCAGGTTTACTTTTTTCATAAGAGCAGGTTTTTTGTCCGAGTGCAAAGCACACAACAAACTTGCCAAAAAATTTTGTGGATTAGGGTATTCAGCGAGATGATTTTTTTGAATTGATTAAGCGATCAATTTTTGTCCTGATTCAACGAATATTCGTTTGGTTTGTCTAGCTTTAAGCGGCTGAACATGATTTTGTGTGCCCGGAGATAAAATAGTTGGCCTCCAATGTCACAAAATCATCTGGGTATCAGACTAACTAATAAACAAGTCGCTTGAAAGCATTTAATCAATTATACCAACAACATTATACAACTGTTTTTCGCGTTGCGATCAAGATGTTGGGCGATGCTGATGAGGCGGCTGATATTGTGCAGGAAGTGTTTCTGACGCTCTTTCAGACAATGGACAAAGGAACGGTGGTGGAGTATCCCAGAAGTTGGCTGTATCGCATGACTTTGAACAAATGTATTGACAGGCAAAAACACAATGGGCGCTTTCTGCAGTTGGATTTGGCTCCGGAGGAACGGGTTGAGGATCAAACCATCGAGAAACAGGAAGCCCGACAAGGTGTGCAAGAGGCACTTGCCAAGCTCAAACCCGAAGAGCGGGCCCTAGCTGTCATGTATAGCGAAGGTCTTTCGTACAAGGAAATGGCCGAAGCAACCGGAATCCGGTTTTCGTCAATTGGAAAAACCCTTTCACGAACTTTAAAGAAGCTGGAAGCAGAACTAAAAACGAAAAAGTATGAATTGTATTGAAGAAGAGCTGATTCAAAGATATATTGACGGGGAACTTGATGCCGGAGAAAGCCAACGGGTTGAGCATCACCTGGCGGTGTGTCCCACCTGCGCCGGGCTTGTAGATCGGCAAAAACAGTTGGCTTGGAGCATGAAAAGTGCGATTAGTGAATTGGTTAAAGAACCGGTTATTGTGCCTCCTTTTGTTGTTCCAACGAAAAGGAAACCGGCATTCCGCAGCAGTCAACGAAAATTGATTCTCGCATTATCAGCCGCGTGTTTGGTCGCCTTCGTTGTTTTGGTGTGGAATCACAATCAGCATGAAAAGTTGACCATGGATGACGAGATCACCATTCTTGGGCAGACGGATTGGCCAGTGGATGCCAACCAACCCATTGGACAGCAAGGGCTGAAAGTCAATCTGATCGACCCCGAAGGGAACATTACCGAATACGTGTTGCAATAAATAAATGCTGAATTAGAATTCATTTCATAAAATAAAAAGACTATGAAACAAATCGTGTTAATCTCGCTTTTGCTGGTAGCAACGCTCTGTTTGTCTGCTCAAAGTCTGACTGACTTGTATCAAAAAGAAAGCATCAAGCTGGTTCCCGACACGGAATATGGTGCTGGAAATAACTGGGATCAGGTTTTTGAAACCTACTACGATACCTTGTACGGAAAACCGATGGGTAACCGGAAGTCCTTGTTGGTGTTGCCCGACGGCTCGGTCGTGGTTAATCATGCCTACCACAACTATTACAGTAAGTTTTCGCCTGACGGGAAGTTTGTGAAGGAATTTAAGGTGATCAAGTCAAATGGGACGCCTTTCAAGAAAACCAATCATATTGATGGAATTATTGGAGGGAATACCTTTTTTACCGGGCTGGACAACATGGGCAATATGCTGTGTTTCGATTTTGATGGAAATTACAAGAAAACGCTGAAGCTGGATTACATGACCAAACAAATGATTGGTTTGCCCAACAACAAAATCGCCGTAGTGGGCTGGGTGATCTGGGCCGAGAAGTTTCGGGATTTTGTAGCGGTGGTTGATTACGAAACCAATGAGCAGAACATCATCTGGGACCATTTTACCGATCGCTGTCCAATAGACGAGCATTGTCAGCTTTTTAATTATTCGTATGCTTTTGAGGAACGTGGCGCGATTGGTTTTAGTACCATGCCTTACTCCAGAACACAAGGAGTAGCCGCTCCTCCAAAGATTGCCAACATCGGGAACAAGCTGGTTGTGGCTTATCCGACAACCGGCGAAATTCGTGTGCATGATTTGGATGGAAAACTGGTATCGAAAGACAAGATTACCTGGGCTGAAAGTTATGTGTCGGTAGAAGAGCAAAAGGAAATTCAGCAAAAGGCCATCGATAAATACAAAAGTATTCGTAATCCGACCTTTGCCAGTTGGGTTTCTGCCGAAGAAAACCAAAAAGCAATGGCAACCATCCTCAAAGAGATGGAAGCTGATTTGGAAAAGATTGCAGAGCCGATCCCCATTCCGTTGTTCTCTACCATGATGAAAGATTCGGAAGATAATTTGCTGATTTTCGAGTTTCCGAAAGAAGAAAAAGCGAATCAGTTTCATGTGTGGATTTACGACAACGAGGGAACCTTCGTTGGCCAAAGCAGTTTTGTTTGCGATGATTATGAGTTGGAAATCAACCCGTCGAAAATGGTGTTTCACGATGGATTCATCTATTCGCTTCAGCGCTTGAAGGAAGCTTCGGGCGTCCCTTTACGATTGGTTCGGTTTAAACTGGAATAAGAACAGATCAAATCTGAAAAGTTTTTTAAAATAGTTAGTTAGTAGTTTACCTGGATGTTGATCTTTGGTAAGTGTAGTTTTAAAGCGGCCGGTTTGCTATCGGCCGCTTTTATGTGCTTGTTGCAGAAACAACGCGGATGAAACAGGCGGGATGGTGAGGAATTCACTCCAATGCTAAGCTCTCACCTTTTTTATACCTTCAAGGTACATGCCCCATTTCTCAGGCTTTTTTTGTAGTTTCGGTTTTATTTTTAAGTCAAAGATTCGACTTCCGGACCTTGAATTAGCTTATTGGTATGGTATTAAATTACATATGGATTGGATTCTTTCTGGTTGCTTTTGTTGTTGCCCTTATTCGGGTGATCGGTTATCTTTTTCGTGACTTCTTTGCTGATGCGTTGGGCATCATCTTTACGGAAGTTGATCTCCACGTTTTTAAAGATATGGTTGATGCCTCCTTTTCGATGGCTACGGCCAGTGTTGACCTGATTATCGCTTTAATCGGTGTCATGGTGTTGTGGCTTGGAATCATGAAAGTAGGAGAAGATGGGGGCGCGGTGAACATCATCGCCCGCATTTTTGGTCCGTTTTTTAACAAGCTTTTTCCGGAGTTGCCCAAGAATCATCAGTCGATTGGATCGATGATGATGAACCTGTCGGCCAATATGCTGGGACTGGACAATGCGGCAACACCCCTGGGATTGAAGGCGATGGAGGATTTGCAAGAACTGAATGTTGAAAAGGACAAAGCCTCCAATGCGCAAATTATGTTTTTGGTATTGAATACGTCGGGCTTGACGGTTATTCCGGTAAGTATTCTGGCCTACCGGGTTGCGGCGGAGTCGCAGATGGTTTCTGTCATTTTCCTGCCCATTTTGCTGGCGACTTATTTTTCCACCTTGGCCGGGTTGATCTCGGTTTCCATCTACCAGCGAATCAATCTTTTTAATAAAACTGTAATTGCTTATATCGGAACGGCTACTGCGGGTATTGCCGGATTATTGTGGTGGTTTTCAAGCTTGACCCAGGATCAGATTACGGAAGTCTCCTCGTTTGGCGGCAACCTCATCATCTTCCTCATCATTATTTCCTTTCTTTTCCTGGCCTTCAGGAAAAAGATTGATGTTTACAATTCTTTTATTGAAGGAGCAAAGGATGGTTTCAATGTGGCCATTAAAATTATTCCGTACCTGGTGGCCATGCTCGTTGCTATTGGCGTGTTCCGGGCGTCGGGCGCGATGGATATGGTGATAGACGGCATCAAAGGCCTGTTCTCACTGGTGGGGTTGAACACGGACTTTGTTGATGCGCTTCCGGTGGCTTTGATGAAACCCTTGAGTGGGAGTGGAGCTAGAGGAGCCATGCTTGAAATTTATAACAATCCCAATTTTGGACCCGACTCCTTTGCCGGCTTGTTGTCATCGGTATTTCAAGGCTCAACCGAAACGACCTTTTATACCTTGGCAGTGTACTTTGGCGCCGTCGGAATTACAAGAACCCGCTATGCCGTGGTTTGTGGTTTAATTGCCGACCTCACCGGAATTATTGCCGCTATTTTGATCGCGTATCTTTTCTTCCATTAAAGTGCGTCGTAGACCACCACTTTATCCCATAAATCGCCGTACTCTTCGATAAACTTCAGGTGGGTGGGATGATCCTGGTAAATATCCTGATCTGTTTTGTTGTCGAACACGGCCAGGTAAGAATAGGTGAAGGAATCATCCACCACGTCGCGGTCTGATTTGACCGGCTTGCCCGTGTGGTATAGTTTGATTTCGGGAATCGTAACCAGCAAAGCCAGCCCTTCTTCAAAACGTTTGCAGGCTGCCGGGTTATCTGGTTCTTTTAACCAAAAATAAACATGGTGAAGGAAACTGTCGTGTAAGGCGATTTTCATTTCGCTGGCACTGGCTTTTTTCGACAAAAACGGAAAACTGACAAGCCCGATTCCGGCTAATGATTTTTTAAGAAAACTGCGACGATTTTTCATACGATGTAATTTGCGTTTATAACTGATCGATTACTTGTTTCAATTTAACCAACTTTGTGAGCAATTGTTCCAGCAAGTCGAGTTTTAACATGTTGGCACCGTCCGACTTGGCAACTGCCGGATTGGGGTGGGTTTCGATAAAAATTCCATCGATACCGACTGCCATGCCAGCTTTGGCAATGGTTTCAATCAGCTCGGGCTTTCCTCCGGTAACACCCGAAGTTTGGTTGGGCTGTTGCAGCGAGTGGGTGATATCGAGAATAACGGGGCAGTTGTTTTGTTTCATCACCGGAATTCCGCGGTAGTCAACCACCAGGTCCTGGTAGCCAAAAGTGGTCCCGCGCTCGGTAAGAATTACGTGGTCGTTGCCCGAATCGCGAACCTTGTCCACCGCAAATTTCATCGATTCAGCCGAAAGGAATTGGCCTTTTTTAATGTTGACCACTTTGCCGGTTTCGGCAGCGGCAATCAGTAAATCGGTTTGGCGGCACAGGAAAGCGGGAATCTGCAACACATCGACATAATTGGCGGCTAATTTTGCTTCGTTGGCCGAATGAATATCCGTGACCGTAGGGATATCGAATTTTTCGCCCACGGCTTTCAAAATGCCCAGCGCTTTTTCGTCGCCAATGCCGGTGAAGGAATCAATTCGCGAGCGGTTGGCTTTTCGGTATGAACCTTTAAAAACGAACGGTATTTCCAGGCGATCGCAGATTTCCACAATTTTTGCGGCAATGTCGAAAGCCATTTCTTCTCCCTCAATGACACAAGGCCCGGCCAGCAACAGAAAGTTTTTACCCGCGTGTTTTAGTTTTGGAATCATCATCTTTTTTTTGCGAAGATACAAATTGCCCGTGAAAAGGGGAACCCAAGGTCAGTTACTTCAAAAAAATCCCTTGTCAATTGACAGGACAGAAAACGTGTGAGCGATTTTTTAAAATGGGCGTTTTACTTGTAGAAACTCATTTCTTCAATGTATTGCCAGGTTTTCGGGGGAATAAAATGACGCATGTCTTTCCCATCGGCAATGGCTTTGCGGATAAATGAGGATGAGATTTCCATGACCGGCGCGTCAACATGTTGAATGTTGGGATGAGCCAACAGCTTTTCCTTTTCATATCCGGGACGCGGGTAAACCAGAATTTTATAGTTGGAAAGAATCATTTCAACGTTTTTCCATTTTTCAATATACACCAGGTTGTCGGCCCCCATAATTAGGTAAAACTCGTAGGAAGGAAATTTATCTTTCAAATAGACCAGCGTATCGATTGTGTAGGAGGGACGCGGCAGGTTGAATTCAATGTTGGAGGCCTGAAAGCGAAAATCGCGATCAATGGCCCGGTTCACCAGCTCGAGGCGCTGATAATTGTCGAGCAGGCTTTTTTTCGTTTTAAACGGACTTTGCGGACTAACCACAAACCAAAGCTGGTCAATCTCGGAAAACTCAACCAGGTAATTGGCGATGGCTAAATGGCCAATGTGGATGGGGTTGTAGGTTCCGAAATACAGTCCGACTTTCATGTGTGGGGCGTTTAGCGGTTGATAAAATCAGTGACTAGTTTTTCGGCGTTGGCCAGCGTTACCGGCAGTTCTTCACTCAACAATATCACATCGAAGTGCGAAGCGAAAGTGAGTTCGTAGGCTGCTTTTTCAACCCTTTTTTCAATCACTTCGGCCGCGTCGGTTGAGCGCCCCACCAGCCGGTTGCGAAGTTCTTCGATGGAAGGTGGCTGGATGAAAATAGCCAGTGCCTCGTCGCCATAATATTTCTTGATGTTGACCCCACCAACCACATCCACGTCGAAAACCACATGCTTGCCTTTGTTTCGGATGCGTTCCACTTCTTCTTTCAGCGATCCGTAGCAGGTTCCCGGGTACACTTCTTCCCACTCCAGAAATTCGTTGTTTTCCACTTTTTTCTGAAAATCTTCTGGACTCAAAAAGTAGTAGTCTTTGCCATGGGTTTCGGTGTGACGTGGTGCCCGGCTTGTGGCCGAAATGGAAAATTCCAGTCCGAAATCCTGCTTGAGCAAATGCTTCACAACGGTAGTTTTGCCGGCGCCTGAGGGGGCTGAAAATATGATTAGTTTGCCTTTCTTCATGTTTGATTAAAAATTGCCGGAGCAATTAATTGCTTATTCGTATGATCGTTAAAGAATGTTCAGCATTTGTTCCTTGATCCTTTCCAGCGAGTCTTTCATTTGTACTACAATCCGCTGGATGTTGCTTTCGTTGGCTTTACTTCCCAAGGTGTTGATTTCGCGTCCGATTTCCTGGGCGATAAAACCCAGCTTTTTTCCAGCGGCTTCGCTGCTTTGCATCGTTTCCAAAAAGTAATGGCAATGGTTGATCAAACGAACTTTTTCCTCGTTGATGTCGAGTTTTTCCATGTAATAGATCAATTCTTGTTCAAACCGGTTCTGGTCGTAGCCGCCGTTCATCTTTAGTTCGTTCAGTCCGTCGGTAATCCGGCTCTTGACGTTTTCCAAGCGCTGTTTTTCATGCGGCTCAACTTGTTCAAGCAACTGCATGATTTCATGGATATTGGAGCGGATATCCTTCTCCAGGGCGACGCCTTCCTGTGTTCGAAACTGATCCACCAAGTCGATCACCTTGAGTATTTGGGCATGAATGGTTTCCCATTCTTTTTCGTCCAGTTCCTCGTAAACAGTTTTCACCGTATCGGGCAAGCGCATAATCGATTCCATGATCTGTTCAGAAACCGGCAAGCCCAACTTTTCGTGGATGGTGCTTAACTGGCGATAGTAAGCCGTTACAATATTTTCGTTGATGGCTGAATTGCTTTCGGTTCCCAGGTTTTCGAGATAGAGTGAAAAATCCATCTTTCCGCGAACGAGCTTTTCATTCAACTCTTTACGAATCACCAGATCTTTTTCGCGATACAGGGCCGGAATTCGGGAGTTTATGTCTAACTGTTTGCTGTTAAGCGTTTTTAGCTCAACGGTGATTTTCTTGTTTCCGGTTTCAAATTCGGCTTTTCCGTAGCCGGTCATCGATTTGATCATGCGGTAAATTTTAGTTGCAGACAAAGTTAATATTTTAATAGGAGTCGCAGGGCATGCCATTGCAAGTTTTTGACCGGACGCAGAGCCGGCGCGACGAGACAGGAACCTAGTATTCCTTTCAAAGGAGTTTTAACGTTAGATCAGGATGATGTTTGTGGGTGGCGCGGGATTTCAATCTCTTTAACGAGAAATTTACGGTCACTCTCATTGCTCAACTCATTTTTTGGTTCAAAAATGGCCTCGTTTTCCTACTTAAAGCTACCCGTTTGGGGTCTCATATCCAAGCATCAAAACTAAACAAATTCATCCAAAATGAATTGGTCGTCAGAAAATTACATCGATTACCGAGACCTATTGGCGGTTTTCTTCGGATAGGTCTCGATATAGTCTCGTTTACTTTGCGATTCTATGCCTGTTTTTGATGTCTGCACAAAGTAAAAAAGCGCCTAAGCCATTCGATTTAAGCGCTTTTGTTGTTTTTTGTTGTCTTGAAGTGTGACTCAGCTGGGGCTCGAACCCAGGACCCCATCCTTAAAAGGGATGTGCTCTACCAGCTGAGCTACTGAGTCATCCTGTAGATTGCCTTTTTGTTTAAAGGCGGTGCAAAGGTAAAAACTAAGATTTTAATTGCAAACTTTATCTTGAAAATATGTTGCTGAGGGGATATTTTTATTCAAAACAACCTAGCTTCAGCGATCCTCATAAAAAAAGTCTATTTTTGCGGGAAACTGATTTTGTTCGATATGAAAGACAAAGTGGTGGTGATCACTGGGGCATCTTCCGGAATTGGGAAAGCACTGGCTTACGAGTTTGCGTCGCGTGGGGCATCGTTGGTCTTGGCTGCTCGCCGAATTGATCGCCTCAAACAAATCGAGGATGATTTATCAGATGCCAACGTTCTTGTCGTTCAGGCTGACGTAAGCCGGGAGGAGGATTGTCAGGATCTTGTCAATCAGGCCGTTGTTCGCTTTGGGCGAATCGATGTACTGATTAACAATGCCGGAATTTCGATGCGTGCCTTGTTTGCAGATGCGGATCTTGGTGTCATCAAAAAGCTGATGGATGTCAATTTTTGGGGAACGGTTTATTGTACCAAAAGCGCTTTGCCCCATCTTTTGAAAACCAAAGGAACGGTAGTCGGTGTGATTTCCATTGCGGGCTATGTTGGCCTTCCGGCGCGAACAGGGTACTCGGCTTCAAAATATGCGATTCGCGGGTTTTTGGACGCTCTTCGGGTTGAAAATCTTAAGACTGGCCTGCATGTGCTGGTGGCTGCTCCGGGGTTTACAGCTTCGGAGGTTCGCCAGGCTGCCCTCACTCAGGATGGTTCATCGCAAGGACAAACGCCGCGAGATGAAAGCAAAATGATGACCGCCGAAAAATGTGCCTGGCACATCGCGCAAGCTGTTGAAAAGCGAAAACGCGAGTTGATTCTCACTTTTGTTGAAGGAAAGTTGTCGGTTTTTCTGGGCAAGTTTTGGCCCGGATTATTGGACAAATTGACCTACAACCACATGCGCAAAGAACCCAATTCACCATTCATTTAGAAGAATCTCATGCTGATTAGTGAAACACAAGTACGGGTTTACTACGAAGATACCGACAAAATGGGTGTCGTTTATTACGGTGTTTATCCGCGTTATTACGAAATTGGGAGGACCGAAATGATTCGGGAGCTTGGGCTAACGTACAAGGAAATTGAAGATTCAAACATTTTACTTCCAGCACGCAGCTTAAATATCAACTATTTGAAGTCGGCCTATTACGATGATTTACTGACTATCCGTACCATTGTGGAAACCATTCCGAAAGTTAAATTTCCAATCAAAACGGAAATTTACAATCAGCAAAATGAATTGATCAATTCAGGAGAAGTGGTTTTGGTTTTCTTTGATGCCATTGCCAACAAGCCCTGTCGGATCCCGCAAAAATTTCGTGAAGCTATGGAGCCTCATTTTAAATTTTGAGTTGGTTGAGCAAAGAATAGGTATAGCTGATAATCACAAAAATCCAGATCAGCACCCCGGCTATTTTGTTGAACCACCAAAGCAATCTCAGATTAAAGCGATGCTTAAACAGACTAACCAACCCGGTTAGTAACAACCACCAGCTACAAGCCCCTGCAAATACGCCAAACACAATGAAGAATGATTGGTACGGTGTGTCAATATTCAGGACAATACCAGTGCTGGCAAATACGGCCAGAAAAACAAAAATGACAAGGGGATTGGGAAAGGTAATTAGAAACGTAGAAGCAAAATCTTGAAAATAGGATGAGCCTTTCCGGCGTAGGCGGCGAATATCCTTCACCGGATTTTTCAGAAAAATATGCACCCCCAAAAGCATAATAATCAGCGCGCCCAGCGTTTGAAAAGTCAGCTGGTATTGCCGGATGAAGTTGATAATCCAGGTTAGGCTGAAGCCGGCAATAATGGCATATATCGCATCCGAAGTGGCTGCGCCCATACCCGACAAAAATCCCGCAGTCCGGTCTTTGTTCACCGTACGCTGAATGATCAGCACGCCAATTGGCCCGAGTGGAATCGAAACGGCGACTCCGATCACTAATCCGGTAATAAATAAATCGAAAAACATGGTGCAAAAGTAGTTAATTGAATAAAAATAGGCCGAACAGAAAGGAGCCTAAAATTCATTTCTTAGCAATTATTTGTACTTTTACCTGAATCATAAAAATATTTCAAAAATGAACCGAATCGTGCTTCTGATCCTATTTGTTGTGCTGCCCGCCGTTCTTCTGGCACAAGATTTTCAACTGAAATTGTGGCCCGATGGCCCCCCCAACAAGAATACTCCTCCGGGAGAAGAAGAATACTTTGAAGAGCGTGGCACTTATCGATACAGCAATATTTCCGAAGCAGAATTGTATGTCTATCAACCTCCGAAAGAGAAAAATACGGGCGCAGCTGTAATTATTTGTCCAGGAGGTGGCTATTGGATTGAAGCCATTGACCATGAAGGTTTCCGAATTGCTGAGTACCTCAAGGAGCAGGGGATTACCGGAATTGTGCTGAAATATCGTTTGCCTTACGGGAATTCAGAAATACCATTAACCGATGCACTTCAGGCCATCCGCTTTACGCGTCACAAAGCGCAGGAGTGGGGCATTGATCCTCAGAAAATTGGCATTGCAGGTTCATCTGCCGGAGGGCATTTGGCTTCCACGGCCGGAACACACTTCGATTTGGCTGAGCCAAAAGCGATGCCTCCGTATCAAAATGTGAGCGCCCGCCCCGATTTCATGTTGTTGCTCTATCCCGTCATCAGCTTTAAAGAAGGCGTTGGACACATGGGCTCGCGCAAAAACCTGATTGGAGAAACCAACGATTGGGATATCGCCCGGCAGTTTTCGAACGAATTGTGGGTAACGGCGAACACTCCACCTGCCTTCTTTGTTTTGGCCGATGATGACAAAGCTGTCATTCCCGAAAATTCAATTTCGTTTTACAGGGAGCTCAAAAAATATGACATCCCGGCGGAACTACATATTTTCGCAAAAGGGGGACACGGTTTTGGAATGACAGACCGGGATATTCCGGTGGCACAGTGGCCGGCGCTGTTTACCGACTGGCTAAAATCGATGGCAATTATTGACTAATGACAGAAGCAAAACATCCCAACCAAGTTTTTAAATACTGTCCAAGTTGTGGCTCAACGCAATTGAGGCAAAGTGGTGACCGATCGAAAAAATGTCTGCATTGTGGCTTTCATTATTTTTTCAACACCTCGGCGGCAGTGGCGGCCATTATTTTTAACGAAGAAGGAAAAATCATGCTTACGCGAAGAGCGATTGAGCCCCATAAAGGGATGCTCGATTTTCCGGGTGGATTTGTTGATCCAATGGAATCGGCCGAAGACTCGCTGGCGCGTGAGCTAAAAGAAGAATTGGGCACCGGGGTTAAAAAAATGGACTATTTTTGTTCATTCCCAAATATGTACCCCTTTGCTGGCATTCAGGTGTTTACGCTCGATATGGCTTTTGTTGTGGAACTGGAGTCGATGACGGGGTTGACGCCGATGGACGATATCTCGGCCATCGAATTTTATCATCCATCCGAAGTCAATCTGGATGAGTTGCCGGCACAATCAATGAAAAACATTTTAAAGAAATTAAATGAACACAGTTGAAATCATTAAATCACGTCTTGCAAAATTGAGGTCGCAAATGGAAAATGCAAATGTCCAGGCCTGTTACATCTCAGGGACAGATCCTCATCAAAGTGAATATCTCCCGGCGTATTGGGAAGCTCGCAGTTTTATTACTGGCTTTTCCGGATCGGCCGGAGTGGTTGTTGTTACGAAAGATCGAGCAGCATTATGGACCGACTCACGCTATTTTCTGCAAGCAACAACCGAACTTGAAGGTACGGGCATTGAGCTGATGAAACAGCGAATAGCCGGTACGCCCGAACCGGCCGATTGGCTGTCGATAACGCTGGGAGCAGCAGGTACGGTAGGAGCAGATTTTGCCTGCCTGTCTGTCAATCAGCACAACCAACTGAGCACCGCATTAAATGCGAATGGGCTGGTGTTGAGAGATGTCGACGATTTGCTGGATCCGATTTGGGAGGACCGCCCTGCGTTGCCAACGAGCAAAATTATTGAGCACGATTTGCAATTTGCTGGCACCAAACGGACCGATAAATTCAGGGACGTGCTTCAGTTTGTAAAAACAAATGGCGCCAATGCAACCGTGATTACTGCTTTGGATGATCTGGCCTGGACTTTCAACCTCAGAGGAACGGATGTTGATTTTAACCCGGTATTTGTTGGCTTTGCTTTGCTTTCCGAAGACCAAAGGACTCTTTTTGTCGATTCAGAAAAAGTTGATTCTGATTTGGTTGAAAAACTCAAGGATGATGGTGTTGAGTTAAAAGCGTATGCTGCGTTTTATGATTTTGTTTCGAATTTGCATGAAGATAGTGTAGTCATGATTGATCCGGCCCGGACGAACCAGGCGGTCAGGGCGGCTATTCCAAAAACTGTAAAAATTGTGGAGCAAACTTCTGCGCCCACCTTATTGAAAGCTCAAAAATCGACCTTCGAAATTATTCACATTCGGGAGACGATGAAAAAAGACGGCGCAGCGATGGTCAATCTGTTGTACTGGTTGGATCAAACGGTTGGAAAATCGCCGGTATCAGAGTACGATGTGGTTGAAAAACTAGCCTTCTTTCGTTCGCAACAAGAAGGATTTCAGGGGGACAGTTTTTTCCCGATTGTTGGGTTGAACAGCAATGGCGCCATTGTTCACCGATCGGTGACCAAGGAAACCGCTGCCGAAATTACCGGCGAGGGTATTTTGCTTTTCGATTCCGGGGGGCAATACCTGGGTGGCACCACCGACATTACCCGCACCATTGCGCTGTCGAAACCATCGACACAGCAGAAACGGGATTTTACACTGGTGCTGAAGGGCATGATTGGATTAAGTATGGCAAGGTTTCCAACAGGAACAGTGGGTAGTAACCTGGATGCCTACGCCCGCATGCACCTGTGGAAGAACGGCTTAAACTATGGTCATGGCACCGGTCATGGTATCGGCTATTTTTTAAACGTGCACGAAGGGCCTATGGGCATTCGGCAGGAATACAACGAACAAACCATCAAACCGGGTATGGTTTTGTCGAACGAGCCGGGGATTTATCGCGAAGGTGAATATGGAATTCGGATTGAAAATGTCATTGTTTGCACCGAAAAGGAGGAGACAGCCTTTGGCCGGTTTTTAGGCTTTGAGACACTGACTTTGTGCCCGATTGATCTGAAACTGGTTGATAGGAAGCTTCTGTCGGAAGAAGAGCTTGACTGGCTCAATCAATATCATCGAAAAGTATTGAAAACGTTGTCACCCCTTTTGGAAAAGGAGCAGGTTGATTTTCTGAAGAAACTAACCACTGAAATTCACTAAAAAAGAAAGCCGGTTGCAGATGCAGCCGGCTTTTGTATTTTATAGTCGTTCGAATTTTTACTCGCTATTCATCGAAATCAGGAATTCTTCAATTGAATCCGTGCGCATCAGTCTGGTTTTAATGAAATCCATGGCTTCCAACGAATTCATATCTGCCAGGTAGTTCCGCAAAATCCAGATCCGGTCCATCATCGCTTTTGAAAGCAACAAGTCTTCACGACGCGTGCTGGAAGAAATAATGTCCACAGCTGGGAAAATCCGCTTGTTCGACAAACGACGATCTAATTGGAGTTCCATGTTACCGGTTCCTTTAAATTCTTCAAAAATCACGTCGTCCATTTTCGATCCGGTTTCGGTAAGAGCCGTTGAAAGAATGGTCAATGAGCCACCTTCTTCAATGTTGCGGGCCGCACCAAAAAAGCGTTTGGGTTTGTGCAGGGCATTGGCATCAACACCGCCCGAAAGCACTTTGCCCGAGGCAGGAGCAACGGTATTGTAAGCACGGGCCAAACGGGTAATGGAGTCCAGCAAAATCACCACATCGTGTCCACATTCAACCATTCGCTTGGCTTTTTCGAGCACCATGCCGGCAACACGCACATGGCGGTCAGCGGGTTCATCAAAAGTAGATGAAATAACTTCAGCATTCACGCTGCGTGCCATATCGGTCACCTCTTCCGGGCGTTCGTCTATGAGCAATACAATCATGTACACCTCGGGATGATTGGCGGCAATGGCATTTGCAATTTCTTGCAGCAGCATGGTTTTACCGGTTTTGGGTTGGGCGACAATCAAACCGCGCTGACCTTTACCGATGGGAGCGAACAAATCAACCACGCGGGTCGAAATATTATCATGCCCATTTCCTGTCAGGTTGAACTTCTCATTTGGGAAAAGTGGTGTCAAATGGTCGAACGGTACCCGATCGCGAATATAGTCCGGCGTCCTTCCGTTTATTTCCACGACTTTAATGAGTGGGAAATACTTTTCGCCTTCTTTTGGCGGACGGATTGTTCCGGTGATGGTATCGCCTGTTTTTAGTCCAAATAATTTAATTTGAGATTGCGAAACATACACATCATCCGGAGAATTCAGGTAGTTGTAGTCTGATGAACGCATAAAACCGTAGCCATCAGGCATGATTTCAAGTACGCCGGAACTGGTAATAATTCCCTCAAATTCGTATGCTTTATCGGGGCCGCCGTTACCATGCTTGCCTTTATTTTCCCATTTTGGGTGCTTTGGCTTACGATCGGACTGCTCCTTTTTTTGTTCTTTGGGCGCGTGTTTTGGAGCGGCGTGTTCTTGCTGCGGAGCTTTTTCAGCTTTTTTAACCGTTACACTGGGCTTCTGAACTTGTTGCTGTTGTTCATTCGGCTCGTCCGTCTTTTTTTCTTGAGGCTCAGCCGGCCGGTTGTCGCCCGGTTTATCAGGGGATTCACCCGATTTTTTCGACTTGTCAAAAAACGAAGACGCTTTGATGACGGTTGTCCGTTTGCGTTTTTTGTTCTTTTGGCCGTCCTGTTTCCCTCCCTCATCATCAGACGGTGTGTTTTTCTGTTCTGATTTGAGATCAGGCTTGGTGTTTGGTTTGTTTTTTGGTCCCCGGTCTTTCGGCGAAAAATCTGATTTCTTTTCAGAGGCAATAATTGCCTGCGTATCTAAAATTTTATAAATCAGATCTTGTTTTTTGAAAGATTCCACTTTCTTAATGTTAAGCTCCTTAGCGATATCCCTCAGTTCGGGAACCAACTTTTTGCTTAATTCAATAATGTCATACATATTTTTTGAAAATTAATTACATCTGTTAATGCTCGGAGGAGAATCGTAAAATGCTTTTTGGAAAATTATCTGGATAAAGTGAAAAATCGAATTATTCTGCAATATTAACTAATATGACGCGATTCCCCAAAAAAGATTTTATTTTCTCTGAATTTTTAATTTTGGTGAAGGAGCAATTTAAACAAAAATACCTGTTTTTGGTTCATTTATTTAGGAAATAAGCCGGTTTCCGGGCAAATTCATTCCGTTCATGAAAAAAAAATGATTTTCTGCTATTTATAGGCTTTTATTATTTATTTTCACTTCGACAAAAAGATGACTGCTTCGCAATTGTTTATTAACTATTTATCTGACACTTAGCCGCATGAGACAGTTAAAGATTACCAAACAAGTAACCAACAGGGAAACCCTGTCGCTTGATAAATACTTGCACGAAATAGGTAAGGTTGACTTGCTGACAGCTGAAAAAGAAGTGGAATTGGCTAAGCGGATCAAGAAAGGCGATCGTGCTGCTTTGGAAGAATTGATTAAAGCGAACCTTCGTTTTGTTGTCTCAGTATCAAAGCAATACCAAAATCAAGGGTTAAGCCTGCCCGACCTGATTAACGAAGGGAATTTAGGATTGATAAAAGCGGCTGAACGCTTTGACGAAACCCGTGGATTTAAGTTCATATCGTATGCAGTGTGGTGGATCAGGCAATCTATTTTACAGGCCTTGGCCGAGCAAGCCCGGATCGTTCGGTTGCCCCTCAATAAAATTGGTTCAATCAATAAAATTAACCGCACTTTCTCGAAACTGGAACAGGAGTACCAACGGGAACCAACCGCTGCCGAGGTGGCAAAAATATTGGAAACAACAGCCGACGTGGTTGAAGATTCCATGAAAGTGTCGAGCCACCACGTGTCAATGGACGCTCCGATGCGGGACGAAGATGACAACAATTTATACGACGTCATGCTGAATGACGAGTCGCCCAGCCCGGATGACGAGCTGATGAACAGCTCATTAAAAAAGGAGATTGAGCGAACGCTCCTCACCCTGGGCGAGCGGGAAGCCGAAATTTTGAAATATTACTTTGGCTTGAGTGGCTACCGTCAGCACACCCTTGAAGAGATTGGTTCCCATTTCAACCTGACCAGAGAGCGGGTCCGTCAGATTAAGGAAAAATCAATCAAACGGTTAAAAAATAACTACCGCAATCGATTATTGAAGGCTTATTTAGGGCAGTAAAAGCCGGGTTTTCTATCGATTCATATTTCCATTCAACCCGATAAAAATTACCTTTGTGCTAAAATTTTAGCCCATGACCACACGATTTGTAGCTCCTTCTATTTTATCAGCCGACTTTTCAAATTTAGGCCAGGACATTGAAATGATCAATGAAAGTGAAGCCGATTACATTCACTGCGATGTGATGGATGGGGTGTTTGTTCCCAATATTTCATTCGGAATTCCGGTCATTGAAAAAGTGGCCGAAGTAGCAACCAAACCTTTGGATGTACACTTGATGATTTCGAATCCCGATCCGTTCGTCGTACCTTTTCGAAAAGCCGGCGCTTCAATTCTTACCGTGCATTATGAAACTTGCCCGCACCTGCACCGCACGATCCAGTCGATAAAAAGTGAGGGCATGAAAGCCAGTGTTTGTTTAAATCCGCACACACCGGTTCATGTGCTCGACGATATTATAGTCGATCTTGATATGGTGCTGATTATGTCTGTGAATCCCGGTTTTGGAGGACAGACCTTCATTAAAAACTCGTATAAGAAAATCCGTTTGCTGAAAGAGATGATTGCCTCGAAAAATCCAAAATGCCTGATTGAAGTTGACGGCGGTGTGAATTTTGAGACTGGCGCCAATCTTTATGATGCCGGGGCCGATGTATTGGTTTCGGGAAGCTTCATTTTCAAATCCGACGATCCCGTGGCAACAATCCGAAAGTTTAAAAGCCTGTAGCTATTTTTGTTGATTCAGATGTTCCGGAGGACATTCCGGATGGGCGCTAAGGTCTTTGATGGCGCACCCGCTGCTGCAACTGTCGCATTTCGCCAGTTTGCCCTCTTGTGGTTTTGGTTTGTGCAATGAAGCATAAAGCCGGTAAAGTTTACGAACAACAACAACCAGCGTAATCAGCAATATGAGGTATGTTATAATGCTCTGTATCATTGGTTTGTACTGTCTAATTCTATGTTAAGACTGATGAGCGTTAAAAAAAGAGGCGTGCCAGATGCAAGGTTATAAAGGATAACAGCCACGCCAGTGCCGTGGTGTAGAACATGGTAAAGAGCGCCCAGTACAGTTTTCCCGATTCATTTTTGATGGTGGCAATCACGCCAATACACGGAAAATAGATGAGAATGAAAATAAGGAATGCCAGGGCTACCGGCACCGAAATAATTAACTGGCCCTGTTTGGGCCCCGACAAATATCGTTCCTGTTGAAGTTTTTTTGTCAGACTAATGTCGCCATCATCATCTACCTGGTAAAGAACACCCATCGTGCTTACCACAATTTCCTTGGCTGGAAGGCCGGCCAGCAGTGCCACGCTCATTTTCCAGTCGAAGCCCAGCGGACGCATGACCGGCTCGATCAATTGGCCAATTTGTCCTAAATACGAATTTTGTAAACGGATTGCTTCGTGCTCCATTTCAAGTTGATGCAGCGTTTCTGCCTGGGCACCGGTGGTGTGATCATTCCGGACTTGTTCGATTTGGGTCGACAGTTTTTCGGTCTCCACCGTTTCGCGGGGGAAGTAACCCAACGCCCAGATGATGATTACACCGATGAGAATCACCCCGGCAATTTTCTTCAAATACTGCCAGGTTTTGTCCCACATGTGGATCAGCACGTTTCGAAATGTAGGAATTCGATAGGGTGGTAGTTCCAGTACAAAAGGTGTTTCTTTGCTCTTGAAGATGGTTTTGTTGAACAGTTGGGCAACCAAAAACGCAGTAAAGATTCCTGTAAAATAAATTCCGACCAAAACCAAGCCCGGGTTGTTGGGAAAGAAAGCCGAAATGAACAGCACATAAACCGGCAGGCGCGCACTGCACGACATGAACGGGATGATGAGCATGGTGAGCAGTCGGTCATTCGGGCTTCGCAGGGTCCGGGTGGCCATAATCGCTGGTACGTTGCAGCCAAAGCCCATCACCATGGGGATGAACGAGCGCCCGTGAAGTCCGAACGAATGCATGATTTTATCCATAATAAAAGCGGCCCGGGCCATGTAACCAGAATCTTCCATGATGGAGATGAAAAAAAACAGGATCAAAATGTTGGGCAGGAAAACCAGCACGCTTCCGGTGCCGTCAATAACGCCGTTGGTGAGCAAATCGCGCAGCATGCCGGGGGCAAGTGCCGATGAAACCAGCCCGCTGAGACTGCTGACCAGACTTTCGATCCATGCCATAGGATAACTTCCCAAGCTAAATGTGCTGTAAAACGCAATGAAGATCAGAACAACAAAAATGGGCATGCCCAGCAGCGGATGGGTTAGAAAATGATCAATTTTCTCGGATCGTGACTTTCCGTTATTGAGTTTTTGTTTGAAATTTTCTTTCAAAGCTCCGGCAATAAATCCATACTTCGCATCGGTAATCACCGTTTCGGTATCTTCATTGAACAGGGTTTCAATACGCCGGGTTTCTTCTTTTGTAATGGCCTTTATTTCATCAAAATTCGAATACCGCGACAGATTGAATAGCGTCTCATTGTCTTTTTCCAATAATTTCAGCGCTAAAAATCGGGATGAAATTTTGTCTGTTATTGGTTTGTTTTCTTTGACTTTAATCCGGATGCGCTGAACGGATTTTTCGATCTCCTGTCCGTAGTTAATGTGGATGTGCCGGACGATGGGATCGCGATCCTCATACACATCAATCGCTTTATTCAGTAGCTCATCAATTCCTTTTCCTTTCGAACTAATTGTCGGAATAATGGGAATCCCCATCATTTTTCCCATCTTTTCGTAATTGAAGGCACTTTCATTTTTCAGTAACTCATCGTACATATTCAGGGCGCAAATCACCTTGATGTCCATGTCGATCAATTGGGTGGTCAAAAACAGGTTTCGCTCCAGATTCGACGAATCAATGACATTGATAACAATATCGGGTGTTTCCCTCCAAATGTACTTTCTCACATAAATTTCTTCCGGCGAATAAGCCGTTAGCGAATAGGTGCCAGGCAGGTCAACCAGGTTAAATTGGTAACCATTTTTTTTGAAGGAAGCTTTTTTGGCATCGATCGTCACGCCACTGTAGTTTCCAACATGTTCCTTCGAGCCGGATAAAAAATTGAATAAAGTTGTTTTTCCACAATTGGGATTTCCAACCAAAGCAATGTTGATAACTTTCCCTTTTTGGGTGGCCGACCGTTTCAGAATCTCCTGATCAATCACGCCTTCATAGTTGGTGCTCACGAGCTCTTTCGCTTCATGAAATGAGACCACTTCAATTAAACTGGCTTCCGAGCGGCGCAAAGTAATGTTGTAGTCCAGAATCTTGAATTCAATAGGACCTTTAAAGGGAGTATTTTTAATCACCTTAACTTCCTTGCCGGTAACAAATCCCATTTCCATAATTCTTTTCCTGAAAGAACCATGGCCCAGCACTTTGGTTATGATTACCGTTTCATTATTTTTTACCTCGGAAAGCCTCACCCACCGTCTCCTCTATGCTAATTTGAATTAAATTAAAATAACGGTGCAAAGATATTTAAGTTTTTAAAAAAGAATTGAAAAATACGGGAAAAGCCATGTCTGATTTTTGGATTCGCTTAACTTTGCAAACTAAGAAAAGAGCGTATGAAAGAAGAAGAAGATCATTTGAAGCACATCCAAGGGGCCATCGATGGATTACCTGAAGATTTCAATGTCCTTGAAGAACAAATCGATATTGAACTGCAAATCGCTTATTTTGATATGGCCCGGAAGATGCGGGCCGAGGAGATGGACCAATCGCACATGGCTCGGGCCACAGCCGATTTGTACAATGCAGCAGTTGATTTGGAGGAGAAAAAGCGCTTGTTGGTGCAGCTGGCAGCCATCGATGATGTGGAGGCCTTTCGGGTTATTGAGGCCTTTCATAAACAGGCTGACGACGAAATAAAAAGCTGGTCGGTGCTGGCTCTTCAGGAAAGTCGCATGGTTATTCAAAGCTCTTTGCTGGGCGAACAGCAAGTGTTCATTTCGACTGGTCTTGGCGGCAAAGGCCAAAACATTCGCTATTTTGTTGCCATGATGCACGCCGATACCCATACAGCGTTTAATGACACCCAACGAAAGCTTGTTGAGAGCGAGTTTCGTTTTTTCTTGTCTGAAAGTGAGGGGGAGCTGGAGGAAATAGCCTTTGACCAGCAATTTGTCACCGCTGTATTTTTGTTTCCACTGAGACAAAATTTGCACGCCATTTTTAAATCGTTTATTGATGAGTGCAACCAATTTGGAAATTTTTTAAGCGAAGATGTGATTATTACCAACGTGAAAAAATTGAACATTGAAGAAATAAAAGCATTCATTAACAATACGAAAGATGGAAGAGAAGAAGATTAACCTGGCTTTGCAAGTATTGCCCCAAGCCGAAGGAAAAAATAGTTACGACTTGGTTGATGTGGCCATCAAGCTGATCGAAGACTCCGGTTTAACCTATCAGGTATGCCCGTTTGAAACCGTAATTGAAGGGAAATTTGACGAATTAATGGCCTTGGTGCGGCGAATTCATCAGGAGCTGGAAAAAAATGGAACAGAAAAATTAATGACTTATATGAAGCTACAAACTGTATTTCAACAAGATGTAACCATACAGGATAAAATGCACAAATATAATCGATAAAAAAAGCTGAAATTATTTGATCGTTACATTCAAAAAATAGTATATTTGCAGCGCTTTTGCAATGGACCTGTAGCTTAATTGGATAGAGCACCTGACTACGGATCAGGAGGTTGTGAGTTCGAGTCTCGCCAGGTTCACAAAAGAAATCAGAGAGTTACGACAATGACGTTGTAACTCTCTTTTTTTATTTGCACACAATTTGCACACAAGCCCAAATTCATGGATTCTCAAACCTGTAAATACCGCTCCTTTTTATTTTTGGAAGATTTTCAAAAGGAAAAGGAATAAACAACGAATGGAAAAATTGGAGGTGTTAATGCGGGATTGCAAAAATTTTTAACCGGAGCTTGCGTAGGTTAAGTCTTTTTGTCATAGGATTGTGAAATGGGAAAATTAACTCCTTCGATTTTGGAGTGAATGGCTTTATGCCGGAAGCTTTTGAAAACTCGGAGGGCTTGTCTTTCGGAAATGAATGTATTTTGTGACAGGGTTGAGCATAATCTGGAACCTTTGTTTCGCCATTAAAGTTACAGGCAGCGAGGACACACCCTGATAATAATGAATTGTGATTTGTCGTCAGTCTAGCCGTGAGGCAGTTTAACTTCAGGAATTGGAATCCCCTTCATGTCACCGATACCATTTCGTCGGGGGCAGCATTTGTCTGAATGAATATAAAAGTTGCGGGACCGGTATCTGCATTAAAGATTAAGAATATCCTCATCGTCTTCAATTTCGGAAAGGAGGCAGGGAGAAGAAAAATACAAACGGGTAGGTTCCTCAATTGGTTTTACAACTACTTTCTTAATCTCTTCATTCTCCTCAGGAGATTCATTGGTTTTTGGGTTGTTTATTTCTTTTGTCATTTTCTTTCCTTCCATTGCGTTTTTGCTGTGGCACAGTCCTTAATGTTACTTTGCGTCTTAATAGTATGAGAAAAAGAATGTTCATGAACATCAATCTTTGAATGAGAAAGAATTGTGTCACCATAATGAGCTTCTGCAATAAAGCGCCCATCGATATAATTTAAATCATAATTGTCGGTAATATCTTTTGGCATGGACTCAATCATCCATTGCAAGTACCGGATGTTATTCACATGCAGATTCGCATCAACATCAAATCGATTTATTCTAAATTCGTTGGCATATTCTCCTGAATCAATTGCCTCAATCTTCTTTGAAATATCGTGGTCAATACATTCTTCACGATCGCTACCCCATTTCTCCTTTATGTCGTCGAATATCTGAATAGGCCTTTTCCTTTTAATGTCAAAGAATACCCACAGCCCTTTGGCTCTTCCAATGACGCAGTCTTGACCATCATAGATGATATTTTCTCTAAACCCTTTAATTTTGGAATAGCTCGACAGCCATGTTCTGATAGTAATTTTTTCTTTGTATTTAGGATAACGATCCATTTCCATCACTCCGGAGAGTAATACCCATCCAATATTTTGTTTTTCCAGATCATATAAACTATGATTGATTGAGTAACAATGATCTGCAGCTGCTTCTTCGAGTAGGGTTAAGACGGTAGTTGGAGAAGCTTCCCCGAACTTATTCATTTCAAAATATCTTAGCTGAAATTGTTTTTCAAAGTAATTTTGCATCTCTGACCATTTTAATAATCTAACATTAATGGAACAAAGCTAATGAAAAAAATCTATAAAAAGATATGTGTGTCTTTTTATAAAAATAATTTGTACCTTTACACCGTAACAAATAGAAAACTTAGCTTGTCGTCATGTTAGGAAAAACAACGGAATATGCAATTCGGTCACTGGTGTACATCTATATTCAAAATTTGAAAGGTGAGAGGCCCGGATTTAAAGAGATTGCGAGGAATATTGATTCGCCTGAGGGTTTTACCGGGAAAGTGCTCCAGATTGTCACCCGCGCGGGATTGGTGTCATCCATGAAAGGAAGGGGAGGCGGCTTTTTCTTCGATAATTCAGAGAAATCCTTAACCTTGCTGGAGGTCATCAACGTGACAGAAGGACAGGAGTTTTTTCATAAATGTGGGTTTGGCCTAAAATCGTGCGATGCCCAGAACCCATGCCCGATGCATGATGAATACGTAGCTGTCAGGCAATCATTTTATAGCCTGGTGAACAGACTCACCATTCAGTCCCTGGCTTCTAAGGTTAGTCAAAACAAGGCTGTTTTAAAAAGGCTGGAAATAACAGAAAGTTCTATCGATTAGAAATGAGAGATCGGATGTACGCTAAGCGTTCCTGAATCTCGGTTCTGTGTGACGAAAATAATTTTTGGGATTTTTTAATTAGCACTAATGGAGATAAAAGAAATGAAAAACAAGACAATAAACTACGCCATACTTCTTGCGGTTTTGATAAGTATATTAACAGCATGCACCCCATCACCGAATAATACTAAAGAGTCTGTTTTTGCGGAAACTCCTTTGTTTGATGCTGATAACTTAAAGCATATTAAGCAGGAGATGGTCTCTCCACCAGCACTGCCAAAACATGAACAGGTTGCAGAAGGTGATCCTGTGGTTGTTGAAGTAACTTTTTTTGTTGAAGAGAAGGAGATGGAAATAGCCCCTGGTGTGAAAACCTGGGGCCTCACATTTAACGGAACCGTACCAGGTCCGTTGATCGTTGTCCATCAAGACGACTACGTGCAATTGACGCTCATCAATGCTGCTACAAACACCATGGTCCACAATATTGATTTTCATGCTGCTACCGGAGCAATGGGAGGTGGGGATATTAGCATTGTAGCGCCGGGCGAACAAGTCACGTTCCGGTTTAAAGCGACAAAAGCCGGAGTGTTTGTTTACCATTGTGCTCCTGGTGGTATTATGGTTCCTTTGCATGTTGTTTCAGGAATGAATGGGGCGATCATGGTGCTTCCGCGGGACGGCTTGAAAGATGAATTGGGCAATCCGGTACGCTACGACAAAGCGTTCTACATTGCAGAACAAGACTTTTATATTCCAAAAGACGAAAATGGAAATTACAAAGAATATGATTCTCCGGCCGAAGGATTTCCTGATTTAATCACATCAATGAAGACACTTTTGCCCACACACCTCTTGTTCAATGGAAAAATGAACGCCTTGACCGGAGACAAAGCACTGGAAGCAAAAGTAGGTGAAAAGGTGCTTTTTATTACATCACAGGCAAACCGCGATACCCGGATCCACCTTATTGGCGGGCATGCCGATCTTGTTTGGTTGGGAGGCTCGTTCAATGATGCACCGGCTACAAATTATGAATCATGGTCCGTTGTCGGCGGTTCGGCGGTTGCTGCATTGTATCAATTTCGGCAGCCCGGAACTTATACTTATTTGAATCATAACCTGATAGAGGCAATTCTCTTTGGAGCCGTGGCTCAACTTGAGGTGGAGGGAGATTGGAACGATGACATGATGAAACAAATTAAGGAGCCGGAGGCAATACCATAAATGAACACGCCAAAATAAAATTTTAATTCTAGAAAGGAAATAACGATGGAAGCAGAATTTAGTCCTATACCCCCGGATTATTACGACATGTTTTTAGAAGAACAAAAAAAGGAATTCAGCAAAGTATTCTATTTCGTAACTGGAAACGATGTTGAAGAGGCCAAAGGTAAAATTACTGGTTTGGCGAAATCAGATGGATTTAAAAAATATTTGACATTCGATTCAGGCGACAAGATCCGTGTTGATCGTATTATCACCGTCAACGGGATACCGGGACCCGCCTATGATGAATATGACGCTTACGCGCTGGCCTGTCTGAACTGCAATGTGCAGGCCGATTAATTACATTCTTCACCGAAATGTATTTCAATTTTGAAGATTACTGATGACACAATAGTATAACGTCTTGAATAAATGAACAATCACGATATTTTGGTCGGTCAGATCAATTCACTACGAAAAGAAAAAAACGCAGTTATCCTGGCGCACTACTACCAAATTCCGGAAATACAGGAGATTGCTGATTTTGTTGGCGACAGCCTTGATCTGTCGAGGAAATCTGCGGAGACAAATGCGGATATTATTGTGTTTGCAGGGGTCAATTTTATGGCGGAAACTGCAAAAATATTATCACCTAAAAAAAGGGTTTTTATACCTGATCTGGAGGCAGGCTGCTCACTTGCTGAATCGTGTCCTGCTGAAGAGTTTAAGAAATTCAGGGAAGAATATCCCGACCATATGGTTGTTGCCTATGTCAATACTACAGCAGAGATTAAGGCCATGACCGACATTACCTGTACTTCCACAAATGCTGTCCAAATCATCGAAAGTATTCCAAAAGAGCAGAAAATCATTTTTGCCCCTGATCGGAACCTCGGGAACTACCTGAATAGTATTACCGGGAGAAATATGTTACTCTGGAATGGAGCCTGTCATGTACACGAAGAATTTTCCCTGGAAAAGATGCTGGCCATACTAAAAAGTCACCCCAAAGCCAAATTAATTGCGCATCCAGAATGTCAAGGACCAGTTCTGATAGCCGCTGATTTTATAGGCTCAACATCGGCGCTTCTGAAGTTTGTTGAAACTGACGGAGGAAGTGAATACATAGTAGCTACCGAATCGGGCATCCTTCATCAAATGCGGAAACGGAATCCACAAAAAACATTCATTCCTGCACCACCAATTGATTCTACATGTGGATGCAATGATTGCCGGTTTATGAAACTCCATGATTTGCAAAAAATATTCGACAGTCTGAATGAGGAAAAATTTGAAATAAATCTGGATATGGAAATTATGGAGAAGGCAAGGAAACCGATGCAGAGAATGCTTGAACTGTCAGTATAATAGAACACTTGTTACAAATTCGATGCATTAAACACTTCGAAAAAGGAGATTGAAATGAAAAATATAAACGTGAAGAAATACCTGGTTGCTGCTGGAAGTTTAATTTTAATATTGGGCATGTCTTGCAGTTCACAAAATGAGGAAAAGAGCATAAAAGCAGCAACAGAAAAAAGTGCAAGCTCAGAAATAGTGGAGAAAAAGTCTACGCCCACAAAGGCAGTTTCCAGCACCGGACAGAAACTATATTCTGACAACGGGTGTCTGGTTTGTCATCAATTGAATACAAAACTGGTTGGCCCTTCTACCAAAGATATTGCAGCGGCTTATTCAGGAAACAAAGCGGGTTTAATTGCGTTTCTGAAAGGAGAAAGTAAGGCCATAGTTGATCCGTCTCAGGCTAGCTTGATGCTACCACAAATAGCTATTACGAAAGCATTGCCTGCAGAAGAGTTAGAGGCGATGGTTGACTATATTCTTTCAATCAAATAAACGGTGAATAATGAGAAAAGCTGCCCCACGTATATTGGCCGCCCTACTTGTAGCATTTGCGCTGTTGACACTTTTTCTGAGTGGTTCAGTCATTTTTGATTTGTTTGGCATCAGGGCTAAGGAGGGAAATTATGTATTGTTTGTAGTTTGGGCAAACTTCATCAGTAGTCTGCTTTATCTGGCAGCAGCATATGGCCTCAGTAAACTGAAAAGATGGTCGTATCAACTCTTAATTGTTGCCGTCGCGGTTTTAATCATCGCCTTTGCCGGCTTGCTTGTCCATATTAGCCGAGGCGGTTTGCATGAAACCAAAACCATCGGAGCGATGGTTTTCAGAATTTGTGTCACCCTGGCATTTGCATTTTTTTGCTATCGCCAAACAAAAAAGGGAGAACAATTGAGTAAACTATTCTTCTTTTAGGAGAAACCCAACTCTGCTTTCCCTTTCGCTGAGAGCCTTTCTATTGACCAGGCAGGCTCCCAAACAAGATTGATATTGACATTGAAGCCAGGGTAATTGCTTTCGAGTGTCTGTTGCGCATCTTCAATTATGATGCCGCCCATGGGACACCCAGGAGAAGTGAGCGTCAGCGCAACATCAATCTGTCTGCCCGGGGCATCGAAAGTCGCACCATATACCAAACCCAGGTCAATAATATTCACCATCAACTCAGGATCGATAACCGGTTTTAGCATTTCAAGTATTTTCATTTCTTCAGTATCCATCACGCAATTATTTATTTGTTGGTTTATGTAGAACTATTTTTAAAATATTGAGGTTGTAAAGTGCAACCGATAGCAAGAGCAAAATCCCACTTACCATCACTAAAGTCGTGTTTGTTGCGGAAATTCCGATCAAAAGAAAGCCAAAACCAATGGCAAAAAGCCAGACTTGTACAATGGCTAGTTTTTCGGAATAGAGGTCTTTGGGCAGTGGAAGTATCACTTTGCCAACCTTTCCTTGATAGACTTTCAGCCAGACAATAAAAGGCAAAGTCTTGTAGGTCTGTCCCATTACAAGCGAAGTGATAAACCCGATGACAATTGAACTTCCATAAGCCACCGACAAAGGTAGGGTGAGCCTATTGAGAAAGTCGATATTAAGCAAGAGTGTAAACATCAGGAATAAGGGAATCACCAGGAATAAAAACGAAAGGGCGGATTGTTTCATTCCAATATCCAGTTGCTTTTTCACCCGCTTTTTATAGCTTGCCAGGAGAAATGATAAGTAAGCAACAATTCCCGCCACAACCATTATTGCGCTGAAAACGACCCCGATTTTATATTGCATGTACAAAGAAACGATACCTATTGGCAAGCCAATATTGATTGCATAAAAGGAGAAGTTTAACTTTTTGGTATTCACGTGGTGAGAGACCATAAACATGGGCAATAATTTACTGCTAACGCCTATTATTAGTTGAACAAACCACCCCACAAGGCCTGCATGTGCGTGCAATTTCAGCAGTTCTACATGCGAAACTTTCAGAAAGGGATGCGACAGGTTAATTGCCAGGGTCAATCCGGCCAGTACAGTGAACAACAGCCAGATTACCGAACTGACAATAAAAGTACGTTCTATCACATTCTTGTTGGAGGAATGTGCTGTATGCAAGACATTGGCCACAAACAAGCCGACAGAAATTACAATAAAGACGCCGGCGATATGCATCAGCGTACCAAATGAAAATTGCCAAAATGCTACGGACAGCAGAATTGTACCAATTGCCATTAATAGAAATGAAATTTTGGCAAGTGTCTCACTGTAGAGTTTCACTTCCATAATGACCGGTAGCAGTTGATACAATGCCCCGAATATGATCATAGTAATCCAACCCAGCACCAACAGGTGGGTGATGGCGAGCAATTCTGCATTGAAATAATGTTGCGTAAAAGCTTCAGGATGAAAAATGATCAAAATCGTGACCACGAGCCAGGTCAGCGCCCCGAAAACAAAATGCGGAACAACAACCTTTGGCGATGGTGCATTTTGGCTGGCAATCTGGTTCATTTATTTGTGGATAAGGAGTTTTACATTGTGATCATCCACCTCGGCAATCCAGGTTTTAAAATTCCGTTCGGCCAATTCGGGCAGTAGATATTGGGGTACTTTTTTATGGTGAACATAGAGTGCGCCATTTTCTTGCAATTTTTCCAACTCCCTTAAAATGGTGACCATCGGTAGTGGCATTTCCAATTCACGAACGTCAATTTCCTGGATTTTCTTATTACAATTGGCCCTGCGGGCCTCATGTTCGGCTACCGAAATTTTAAACACCAAATCATCGGAATGTTTTTCTTTTTTGGCTTCGCCAGCTTTCATGAAATAAGTGTAAACGGTATCACTTTTTACTTCAACCAAACTATCGAACCCTTTCGTGTGGGCAATTTTAATCAAAGGTGTGGGTTCGAACGAGTTGATTACCTCCAATGCATATCCATCCTGAAGTTTTGCCAGTTCTCCCATTATCTCACTAAACGGATCTTCTCCCCGTTCCAATGTTGGCCTTACATCCAATGAGTTTATTTTTGACAGGTGAAGAGCCTCTGAAATTTTGGGATTTGTACGGCTTTTAATCATGTCTTCTTTTATTATAGAGGATTCGTATTCAGGTTCAAAGCCAATTTTCGAAAGTGAATCAAATAGTGGTACAATATCGCATTTTGCTATTCGGGCAGCATCTGCCAGACTTGTTCTCGAAGCTAATATCCCACGAAGTATCGGATTTCTCAATTTATTGAAATGAGGATTAACAGAAATTAGTACTTCAATGGTTTCCGGATTTTCATTGATTAACGCTGAGATTTTCGTTTTACTGGTAATTTTCATTGTGTAAGTTATTTAAACCTCTTTTGTGGTGATTGTCGAATTATCTAGCAAAGCTAATGAGAAGAGCAGCTTCCCTTCAAATATTTAAATTGGTGGTCAGCTTGCTCGTCCCATCTCCCCCTTTTTAGGCCACTTTCAATTTACTGATTTTTACCTCCCACACATCAGGGCCCTCCTGAAGATACTCCCATCCAAATTCTTTTCCTTTTTCAGCGGTGAACTGGTAGTAGAGTGGCTTTGGGTCGTGATCGTTCTGAAGAATGAAAGATTCACCAACAGCCAGATCTTCATATTTTTGAAAAATCGTTGGGTGTTTAAATCTCGGTTCGATTTTCGTTGCATCTAATACTTCCATAATTTTAAGATTTAAAATGTTGAAACTTTGTTGTGCTGCAAATATAGTAATTTAAATCTATAAAAAGATATCCATATCTTTTTATAGATTTGTATAATTGGCATAACCTTTTAAAACCGTTTTTGCTATAGTGCTCACACTCCCTTTGAACTATAGTTTTTGAGAGCGGTTATGTGTTTTATGTCAGGACTCTACACGCCACACAGTGAGCTTGCTGCTACCTTTTAAAGACACTATTAATTTTTGAGTTGAATTAGATTATTGCTTGGGTGTTCTATGCCCATATCGTTTTCCTGCCGACCCAAAAATTGATCAAATTCTGAATTATTCTGGCTAAAGCTTTTTTGATATCAATAATCGTAAAATTTCTGATGTGCCTTCACCAATTTGTAAGATTCGTTGATCGCGGTAAAAACGTTCCACGCCATATTCATGATAAAGGCCGTAGGCACCGTGTACCTGAACAGCTTCATCTGCTACTTCTTTGGCGACCTCAGAACAATATAGCTTGATCATTGCTGCTTCCTTTGTATAGGGCAAATTATTTTGCTTTTGCCAGCAAACATTGTAAAGCATGTTGCGTGCAAGAGTTATTTTTGTAGCCATGTCGGCTAACTTAAAAGCAATGGCCTGATTTTTTACAATAGGTTGACCAAATTGAACTCTTTTTCGGGCATAGTCTGATGCCATTTCAAAAGCGCCTTGAGCAAGCCCTAAACCAACTGCAGCAATAGACAACCTCCCACTATCAAGTGTTTTGAGTGTGATTTTGGCTCCTTCGCCATGATTTCCCAGCATATTTTTGGCTGCAACCTTGGTGTCTTCAAAATATAATTTCCCATTATCTACCGCATGCCATACCAATTTATTTTTGAGTTCTTCGGTTTTGTATTGGCTTTCTGCACGATCAACCAGGAAAGTTGTGAACTTCTTTTTACCATTAATTTCATCAACAACTGCCAAAACGGTTACACCTAAAGATATTTCGGAAGTGGCATTGGTTATAAACTGCTTGACACCATTCAAAAGCCAGTGCTCATTTTTAAATACTGCATGGGTTCCCACCCCCATGGCATCAGAACCAGCATTAGGCTCCGTCAGACCAAATGCCCACAAATGGTCGCCTGACGTAAGCCGTGGCAAATAGGTATTTTTTTGTTCTGTTGTCCCCCACTGATAAATCGGTTCTATTCCCAGTGAATTGTGTGCAGCCAATGTCGCAGCCTGGCTGCTGTCGACGCGCGCTAATTCTTCAATCGAAATAATATAAGATAGAAAATCAAGATCGTTTCCACCATATTCCTTGGGCAGTGTTATCCCTAACAGGCCAAATTCCCCCATTTTTTTTATAAGGAATTTTGAGAATTTCGCTTTTAAATCCAGTTCTGCAGCAATCGGTTTAATTACTTGTTCTGCAAATTCCCGCACTTTCGTTCTCTGATTATGATGCAAAGGTTTCAGTACAGGGTGTTCTATTCTATTTTCCATATTAAAGTTGTATGTGTGAATTTTGAGTGGTCCTGTTTTTCCTGCTAATTACCAATAGTAAAATCCCCAAAGTCATTGATATGCTTCCAGTCAGTAAAATCTGATGGCTATAATATAGTCCCAAGCCGCCCAGGGTCAAGATCAGCTCGGTGGATACAAATCCCAAGAGCAGAAGGGAGTTTCCAAAGCTGGCAAATATGTCTGCAACAATCCACTTCATTTCAATCATCAGGGCTAAAAACAAAAATGAAATGGCTCCGATTAGCGTTAAGTGTAAATAAGCAAGAATAACAAGCTTGTTATTAAAGGCATAGATCTGAAATGCTGGAAAAGCAGACAGAATTTGTAGGATGTTTTTTACGAGAAATGATGCGAGAAAGACAAGCAGATAAAGTCTCAGCCATGGGGCCTTGTGTCTCAGTACATCCGCTGTTTTCCGTGGTAACGACAATAAGAAGAAAAGCAATCCCAAAATCTGCAGGAGGGCTGAAAAGTATGCAGGCAGTATAAAATACTTCGAAAAACTCATGCCCAGTAAGGAAAGGGCAATGGCCGGAATTATACTTACGGTAAAAAACCAGTAAAACAGATTGGCTTGAATTAAATTGAATGTGACATTGTTTTTTTCGAGGAATTCATAGAAAAGTCCTAAAGCTACAAACAGGAACCAGCCGTTGTATTGCAGATGCATGAACGTATAAACGAAGGCATGATAAAGTTCAGTGCCACTTTGTCCATTTGCAGAAAGAAATCCAATGCCAAAGGGCATAATTGTTGACAATACGCCCAGCAATAGGCCGGTTTTTATAAAACGTAGAGCGATGAAATTTGCGGAACCGGGTTTAGCCTGACCTGAGTCTTTCAGGAAACGGTAAATAAACCAATAATTCAAGACCTGGAAAAGCGTTGAAAAGATAATGGAGTAAAGTCCATACCCTTGGAGGGAAAAAGAAACTAACACGCCCAGAACGATCAGTACCGTTAGCTTGAACTGCAAATAGTATCGTCCCTTTAATATTTGTTCTTTCGTGATAAAAGTACTTGTTAACAGAAGGAACATAATGGTGTATATCCAGCCCTGAAAGGCCGTGTGGGAATGTGCGTGAACAAGGTTTGTATATTTGAGCGGTAACGCAGCAACATACGGAGAGCGAAGAAGCGTTCCGATAATTGCTACTACAAATAAGAACGCCAAGCTTATTTTATTCCAGTTTTCTGTCAAAATGATGCAATTTGATTCAACGAGTTCTATTCGTGGAAATTGGATTTATATAACTTAAATTGTTAATCCCTTCAGCGGTGCAAATATATAAAATAAATCCATAAAAAGACACGGCTGTCTTTTTATGGATTGTCATTTACTCTTATCGATAAGTTAAATCGGTGAATTATCTTGATTCCTGGAAATACCAGTAATCTGAGGAGCAGCTAGGTAGAATTGTTTGTTTGTCGCAGGCGAAGAATAAAAGTGCTTTTTACAAGCTATCTTTCTTTCAGAAATCACCTTTCATTGTTCCTTCAGCAACACTTTTATTAGGACGAGAGCATGATTTGTCTCAGGACTTTTTGCAGCATATAACAAACTAACCGTTTCATTTTTTGCTGTTTGCCTCAATTTAATCAATTCCTCCTTTTTGTCCTTTAATTTTTCCTGGTACTTCCATTCAAACTCCTAAAAGCGTGTCTCTTTGTGTTTAAACCATTTTCGGAGTTCAGGAGATGGCGCAACCTCCTTGTTTCAACGATCGAGGTTTGCTTCTTTTTTAGAAATTCCACGGGGTCAGAGCCGATCCACCAAAACACGGTGACCATCATCGTCGGAGGATTCATCATCAATTCGTTTGATTTTAAATTTCTTCATACTACGTGGCATTTTTATTGAGGTTTGTAGGTTCCCGAAACTGCAGGAAATCCAATTGCTAACCGGTTTCTCCCAATAATGGCAACAATGCCCAAGGTCAGGGCGACAATTTCCTGTCTATTATTGTGTATCCTTATTTTTCCATCTCATCTATCGCAATTGAAGCGTGGGCATAAGCCGCTCCTGCCCGCATTTCGGCAGCCACCCATATTGCTTCCATGATTTCTTCTTTGCTTGCTCCTTTGCGCATGGCCTGTTTGGTATGTGAGCGGATGCAATACGGGCACTGTGTTACGTGTGCCACAGCCACAGCAATTAATTGTTTGGTTTTCTCTGGCAACGCTCCTTCTTTAAGCACTGTTTTACTGAAATTGTTCCAGACTGTCATAATTTCGGGTGCTAAATCAGTTCGCTGATCAGCCAGCTCCTGAGTTATCTTCGGATATAAATCTTTGTTCATGATCTAATTTTATAGTTATGATTTCAGGAATTGCCGGAGCATGTATTGTAGAATTCCCCCATTACGGTAATACTCAATTTCTACCCGGGAATCAAGTCGTGCTACTGCTTTAAACTTGATCACCTTATCCTGATCTGTTTTAGCCAAAATCTGAACTTCTTTCAGGGGAACCATATTTTCCGTGATACCGGTGATGGTGAAGGTTTCATGACCTGTAAGCCCCAGTGTTTCTGTTGTCTCTCCGTTTTTGTATTGTAAGGGCAATACGCCCATTCCGACCAGGTTGCTGCGGTGAATGCGTTCATAGCTTTCGGCCAGCACTGCTTTTATGCCCAATAAAAAAGTACCTTTGGCTGCCCAATCGCGGGATGAACCACTGCCGTATTCTTTACCTGCTAAAACCAGTAAAGGAGTATGATCTTTTCGGTATTTTTCGGAAGCATCAAAAACGGACATTTCTTGTCCGGAGGGTAGGTATTGGGTGAATCCCCCTTCCCGGTCAGCCAGTGTATTTTTGATTCTTACGTTTGCAAACGTGCCGCGTACCATCACTTCATCGTTTCCCCTGCGAGAACCATAGGAGTTGAAATTCTCCTTTTTCACTCCTTTTCCTAACAGGTATTTGCCCGAGGCGGCGTTTTCGTTAAAAGCGCCGGCTGGTGAAATATGGTCGGTGGTTACACCATCGTCCAATACCAGAAGGGCACGTGCGCCTTGAATGTCTGTCAGCGCTTCGGGTTGCTTTGAGATGTTGCGGAAAATCGGAATTTCTTTGATGTATGTCGAGTCTTTGTTCCAGTCATATAGCTGCCCATCCGGGACTTCCAGCTCTCGCCAGAGTTTGTTGCCTTCAAAGATTTTACCGTAATTTTTTGAAAAATCTTTGGAAGAAAGTACCTGGCTCAGGATGGCATTGATTTCATCATCCGAAGGCCAGATATTCTTCAAGAAAACAGGCTCCCGGTTGGAATCGTAACTGATGGGCTCGTTCTTCAAATCGATATCAATACGACCCGCAAGCGCATAGGCGACCACGAGCATCGGGGACATCAGAAAATTCATTTTTACCTGCGGGTGAATGCGTGCCTCAAAGTTTCGGTTGCCTGACAGCACAGCGGAGACAACTAGTTTATGTTCCTCTACCGCCTGGGCAATTTTCTGGGGAAGCGGACCCGAATTGCCGATGCAAGAAGTACAGCCATAACCTACAAGATGAAATTTTAAAGCTTCCAAATCTGTCATCAGGTCAGCTTTCTCCAGATAGTCGCTTACTACTTTAGACCCCGGAGCCAGCGAAGTTTTAACCCAAGGCTTTACGTCCAACCCGCGCTCACGAGCCTTGCGGGCTACCAGACCGGCACCCACCATTACAAATGGATTGGAAGTGTTGGTGCACGAAGTGATGGCCGCAATAACCACCGCGCCATCAGACAGCATAAATTTTTCATCGCCTTGATGAATCCAGACTGTTTTTAAACCGCCTTTTTCCTGAATTTCTATTTCCGCGTCGCTGTTTTCACCAATTCTTGTATCGATAAGCTGATCCCCGCCTTCTGCATTCCACCGGGTAAGGTATTTCTGTGTCTCACGGTCTTGCTGTTCAACATATTCCCTTTCAAAAGAGGTGGCCAATAAGTCAATGAATTTTTCTTTTACATTCCTCAGCAGAATTTTATCCTGTGGACGTTTTGGACCGGCAATCGTAGGTTCCACGGTGGATAGATCCAGTTCCAGTACCGAAGAGTAGTTAATTGCATCTTCATCTTCCCGCCATAGCAGGTTAGTTTTACAATAGGTCTCCACCAGCTTCACCTGTTCTTCGCTGCGGTTGCTGGCCCGCATGTATTCCAGGGTTTTATCATCGATGGGGAAATAGGTGATGGTACAGCCAAATTCGGGCGACATGTTACCAATCGTTGCACGGTCAGGTACCGAAAGATGGTTCAATCCGGAGCCGAACACTTCAACAAATTTTCCTACAACTCCGTGCTTGCGGAGCAGCTCGGCGATGGTCAGCACGAGGTCGGTAGCCGTTGAACCCACCGGAAGCTTGCTGGTGAGTTTTAAGCCAATCACCTCGGGCATAATGAAATAGATGGGTTGCCCAAGGATGGCCGCTTCGGCTTCAATACCTCCCACGCCCCAAGCCACCACGCCAATCCCGTTGACCATAGGCGTGTGGCTGTCGGTCCCAACCAGGGTGTCAGGAAACAGCTCCCCGTTTCGTGCGATTACCCCCTTGGAAAGGTATTCCAGGTTTACCTGGTGGCAAATACCCATGCCTGGTGGAACAACGCGGAAATTGTCAAACGAGTTTTGTGCCCATTTTAAAAACTGATACCGTTCTGTATTGCGTTTGTATTCTTCCTCTACATTACGCTTGTAAGCGTAGTTGGTCCCAAAATAATCAACCTGAACTGAATGGTCGATCACCAAATCGACCGGTACGAGCGGATTGATGCTGTTGGGATTTTTCTGTTTCCGGGCTACTTCGGAACGAATGGAGGCAAGATCTACAACGGCCGGAACTCCGGTAAAATCCTGCATCAAAACTCGCGCGGGCTTAAACGGAATATCCTTATCGGAACCTTGCGGTGTCCAATTTAATAGCGTTTCTATGGCTTCTCTGGTTACCGAAAAATCGTCAAAATTACGCAAGGCGTTCTCTAAGAGAATTCGGATGGAGAAAGGAAGCTTCTCTATTGAAAATCCCTGCTTTTGTAATTCAGGAAGACTGTAATAGGAATAATCTTTCCCCTCGATTGTTAATGCTCTTCTGATTTGAAAGATATCGCTTGCCATAATAAAAAGAGTATAGAGAATGTAACGAACTAATAAACAGCGGCACCGATTATAAGTTTGATAAATTCGCGAATTAATGCAGTTGTCGGGTAGGAAGCCTCTTCATTCTTAGTGCCCTGAATGATTACCGCCGTGCTCCATGACGTCATGAAGCGCTTCAACCGTGTGCGTATAATCAACATAAGCTGCTACAAAGGCTCTTCCTTGCTCTTCTGAATTATCCTTGACTTTATTAAGTTCGGCGACTTTTTGATATTTTTCCTGAATCACCTTGTTAATGTGGCTATTCAATTTCGTCAAAAAATCATCTACATTTCCTTCGTCAAGAGCTTTATCAGTCATCTGAATAATTTGCTTGGTCGTTCCGGCTGGTTTTAATCCGCTGTAAGAAGCACCTTCTGTTTCGCGGTGCAAGCGGACGAGGGTTTCAAGAAAATGTTTTTCTACAAGGGTGTAAACCTCTTTATCTCCGTTTTTTAGATTGTAGGTCTTATTGAATAGAGGAACGATTTTCTGTTCCTGTTCATCCGTAATCCACTTCAACACTAAGTTGACATTATTCGTTTCAAGAGCATGGATGGCATCTTTAACTACCGGCCCATCATACGAATCGCAATGTGCTGTGGCAGGAAGTGTAGCAACTAACATTAAAAGTGAACCGAAAACAAGCGAGATGACAGCTTGCCATTTGCCTTTACGGACTGGAATTCTTTTGAGGTGGTTTTTTCTTAAATAGGATACTTTTGCTTTCATGATAAACTTTTTAATTGTTACTATTAGAATTATTCTGAACCAAAAGTACGATGTCCCAGATCCTTGTGCGACCTACTTTGTAATGTGGCACTCATTTGCCAACATTTGCAGTACCCTGTTAACAGGTTGGACGTCGCCGAAGTAAAGTTATGCCGCTGTATTGGAGGTTTTTATAGCTGATTCTTGTATTCACTGGGGGTTAGCCCTGTTAATTTCTTAAAGACCCTGTTGAACGCAGATTTTGAATTAAAGCCACACTCAAACGCGATCCCCAATAAAGATAAATGATCGAATTCAGGCTGATCCAGTTTTGATTTTACTTCGTCCACTCTGTATTGGTTTATAAAATCAAAAAAATGAAGTCCAAATTTTTCATTGATCACCCTTGAAAGTAAATGTGAAGGAATTTGAAGTCTGCTTGCCAGCTGAGGCAAGGTTAAGTCAGCATCCAGATATGGTTTTTCCCGGCGCATAAAATGCCGTATGTTGCTTGCGTGTTTCTCTGTGTCAGTATCTTTCAATATGACTCCTGCATACTTCGTCTTTGTTTCCGTTACGTATTCGATGTTGTGATCCTGGTATTGAATAAAGATTTCCTTTTGCTTTAAGCCGAAATATCCTATTAAGATGATGAAAACTGACAAGGAGAGAAACAAGCCGTGCGTACAAAAAATCCATGAGAACATTCCGAAAACATGATGGATGGTGGCAATAATCATTAATACGGTCCAAACAGCTCCAAAAGAATAAACAAGCTTTCTTAACCAGTCGAGGTTCACATTTACATCTGATGAAAAATTATTGAAAATGTTAATATCCAGCCGTTTAAAAAGAAAAATGGATAGGATAAAATAGAATGGACCGGATAAAACAGTAAGAATCAGGAACAGATTAAACAGCAACGGTGCCCCATGTGCATGCTCCACATGGTCTAATCGTATTCGTTCCGATATTTCCGGAAATACGGATGCAATAACGATGAAAAGGTTGAATAGGATAAAAGGGACAAATTGGAATAGTTTTTTCCAATTGAATTGAAATCGCTGGTCAATCAGTGCAGAAATATATAAAAACAAGAATGGGCCATGAAGTAACAGCAATGAAACAAAACTTGCTGATAGGAGATGAAAATCGACAAATAGTCTGTTTGAAAACAACGCATAGATGCCGGTATATAAACCCAAATAAATTAGCCAGTAAATCAGTATTTTATCATGTAATGCTTTTTTCTTCTGCAAGACTAAAACGGCAAAAAACAAGGCATTGAAGGAGGCTATTAAAAATAGATAGTTCATCACTACAATTGTTCTATGGTTCTGCCAAAGATAACAATAAGCTTGTTTGAAAAATAGCGGCTGAAAATATCAACACATTGGTGTTGATTGAAAAATTATGGAGAGTCTTGTTCGTCGGTTTTATGAAAAATATGTGCTGGTAAGTACGGAATATGTTTTTGACTTTATCAAACAGGCTGATTGGAGTAAGCGGTTTATCGGGATAAAAGGTAGTAGGGGAGTTGGTAAAACAACCTTGCTTTTACAATTTATCAGGGTGAATTATAAGTCCAATGGCAAAGTGCTGTTCTCAAGTCTGGATAATTTGTTCTTTACAGAGAACAGGCTGTATGATTTGGCAGACATTTTCTATAAGGAAGGAGGAGAATTGCTTGTTCGCGGTGTAGTACAAACACCTACCCGGCAAGGTCCATTGAGCGGAGGAATATGTATGATGGTTTTCCCGAATTGAAGGTTGTCTTTACAGGTTCTTCCTTGTTGCAAATCACGAAAGCAAAGGCTGACCTGAGTCGCAGAGCGGTCATGTATGAAATACCAAGGAAAATACGGATGTTCTCAGCTGAATTGCTTACGGTTTGTGCTGGTATTTTAAAAGTAAAATAGTTTTCTTCGATGTTACTCCATATGTCTTTATTCCAATTCTATAATCTGCTCTGGGTTTTCCCTTTCAAATTTCTCCACTTGTTCGCGAATTTCTCTAATCAACTCTTTGTCCTTGTTGATGTGAAACAGTTCTTCCAATTTGGAAAGCTCATCAGCGTTAATCCCACCGACCATTTTGATGTACCGGTACTTGAGATCATTATCGCTCACGCGCGTTAGCTCATTTCTTTGATAAATATTCCCGATCAGCGAAACGGTAAACAAGAGGAAAAGAAAGACGAAAGCCATGATCACGCTTTTTGATTTCAGTTTAAGCTGTCGTTGGTGGCGGGCGAGCCGCTGGTTTTCCTGGTCTTTTAAGGTTGAAAGAATGCTTTCAAACCCTGAACGAATTTGATCTTCTGACTCTTGGACAGATACTAAGAGCTGGTTAAGTTTTTGATCCAAGACCGATAAATTACGCGATGTTTGCAGGAAAGCCTTTTCAATGGCAATCTTTTCGCTTGCAAGGTCTGCTTTGGTGGCAGCATCTTCAAGGTTTTGGTGCTGATCGTTGATTTTCCGGTCAATGGTTTTCAGTAGGGTGTTGACCTCTTCGAACAGGACCGCTACAACATTTACATTCTTTCTCATTTTTACCTCCTTATCCCTCTTCTTCTTCTTTT